>FKKE01002336.1_pt2 | contig 54973 bp, 52 predicted proteins | sample 1106331 | NCBI WGS metagenome assembly FKKE01 (sample SAMEA3931202, study PRJEB13176) | freshwater metagenome | biome: Drinking water system; feature: drinking water; material: freshwater | place: China | collected 2013-02-06 | reverse complement strand
GCGTGCATGCCGTTGTCGCGGAAATATTCGCCCATGGCGCAGCCGGAGAACGGCGCCAGATATTGCAGCGGCGCGGGATCCGAAGCCGTGGCGGCGACGACGATCGAGTAGCCAAGCGCGCCCTTGTCTTCGAGCGTCTTCACCAGTTGAGCGACGGTTGAACGCTTCTGGCCGACGACGACGTAGACGCAATAGAGCTTTTCGGTCTCGCTGGCGTTCCGGTCGTGCGCGTCGCGCTGATAGAGCATGGTGTCGAGCGCCACGGCGGTCTTGCCGGTCTGGCGGTCGCCGATGATCAGCTCGCGCTGGCCGCGGCCGATCGGGATCAGCGCGTCGATGGCCTTGATGCCGGTCTGCATCGGCTCGTGCACCGATTTGCGCGGAATGATCCCTGGCGCCTTCACGTCGACGCGGGCGCGGGTCGACGACTTGATCGGGCCCTTGCCGTCGATCGGTTCGCCCAGCGCGTTGACGACACGGCCTAGCAGCGCCTTGCCAACCGGCACGTCGACGATCTCGCCGAGACGCTTGACGGTATCGCCTTCCTTGAGGCCGCGGTCTTCGCCGAAGATGACGACGCCGACATTGTCGCGCTCGAGGTTGAGGGCCATGCCCTTCACGCCGCCCGGAAACTCGACCATCTCGCCGGCTTGCACGTTCTCCAGCCCGTAGACGCGGGCGATGCCGTCGCCGACGGAGAGCACGCGGCCGATCTCGGAGACCTTGGCTTCCGTGCCGAAGCCCTTGATCTGCTCTTTGAGGATGGCGGAAATTTCTGCGGCGCGAACGTCCATGTGTGTTCCTCTTAGGCGGATTTCAGGGCCAGACGCAGCGCGTCCAGCTTGGCTTTGACGGAAGCGTCGAATTGGCGCGAGCCGACGCGGGCGACGAACCCGCCGATCAGACCCTCATCGACGCTGATTTCGGCTTCGACCTTGGCGCCGAGCTTCTCGCTCAGCGCCGCCACCACGGCTGACTTCTCCTGCTCGCCGGGCTTGCGGGCGAACACGACCTCGACCTGGCGGGCGCCGCGCTCGCGCGCGACCAAGGTCCGATAGACCGAGGCGATGGCGGGAAGTTCGGCGGCGCGGCGGTTTTGTGCGACCGCGCCGATTGCCTTGCGGCCGAGATCGGAAATTTCGAGCTTCTGAGCGACGGCGACCAGTGCGCGAGCTTTCTCCACAGGCTCAATGAGCGGCGAGCGGGCGACGCTGCGCAGCTCGGCGCTCGTCTTCCAGGCGGCCGCGAACTTGGCGAAGTCCTGCTCCACAGCCTCTAACTGCTTGGCTTCCTTGGCTAAATCGAAGATAGCCCGGGCATACCGCCCGGCCGCCTCGGAAGCCTCGCCTTCAAACTTGTCGGCCACGCCTGTCTCGCTCTCTCACGGCTGGACGGCCCGTTGAACCGTCCGCTGCTGGAATGACGCCGTTTGGGAAAACCCAAACGCCAAGGGGGCCTCTCGCGCGCGCGGCGCGGACCCCCTGACGCGCGCGCGAACTAACATGCTGCGTTCCGGCTTGACAACCGGGCCCTGGGACGGCGGATCAGCGACAAAATCGCCGGAGCGGCGGGGGGACCAGAGTAATGACCGACGCCACTGCGCCAGCGCAGACCAGCCCTGACATATCGCCGGCGAAAATGCGGCAAGTGGTGGCGGCCTCGGCCGCCGGCACGATCTTCGAATGGTATGATTTCTTCGTCTACGCCGCGCTCGCCTCGGTCCTGGCCCCGCACTTCTTCGCCGGCCTCCCCGATGCTCAGGCCTTCGTGTTCACGCTGCTCACGTTCGCCGCGGGCTTCATCGTGCGCCCGCTGGGCGCGCTGGTGTTCGGCAAGATCGGCGACTCGAGCGGCCGCAAGGGCGCGTTCCTGATCACAATCACGCTGATGGGCATCGCCACGTTCGCCATCGGCCTGCTGCCCGACGCCAATCAGATTGGCATCTGGGCGCCGATCCTTCTGGTCACATGCCGGGTGCTGCAGGGCTTCGCGCTGGGTGGCGAGTATGGCGGCGCAGCCATCTACGTCGCCGAGCACGCGCCGCATCACCGGCGCGGCGGCGCGACAGGTTGGATTCAGACCTCCGCCGCCTTCGGGCTTCTGGGCGCGCTTGTCGTGGTGCTGATCACCCGCGCCGTTCTCGGAGAGGAGAGCTTCCGCGAATGGGGTTGGCGCATTCCGTTCTTGCTGTCGATCGGCCTGCTCGCGATTTCGATCTGGATCCGCTTGCTGCTCGAAGAGAGCCCGGCGTTCCAGAAACTCAAGGAAGAAGGCCAGATCTCGAAGCGCGCGTATCACGAGAGCTTCTTTCAGTGGCGCAACGCCAGGATCGTGCTGCTGGCGCTGTTCGGCATCATGATGGCGCAAGGCGTGGTTTGGTACACGGCCAGCTTCTACACGCAATTCTATCTCGAACGAACGCTGAAGATCGACAATCAGACCGTGAACCTGTTGATGGTCGCAACTGTCGCGCTGTCGGCGCCGCTCTACCTGTTCTTCGCGCGGCTCTCGGACTCCGTCGGCCGCAAATCGGTGATGCTCGGCGGCATGCTGCTCATGCTCGTCCTCTACTTCCCGGGCTATGACTTCATCGCCCGCGCCGGCAATCCCGCGCTCTACGAGGCGTCGCGCTCAACGCCCGCAATCGTCGTCGCCGATCCCGCCGATTGCACGTTCCAACTCGATCTGACCGGCGGCGCGCGCCAGTTCTCCACCTCATGCGACATCGCTAGAGGCGCGCTCGCCAACGCCGGCGTGAGCTACACGACCGAGAACGGACCCGCCGGCCAGCTTGCGCGTATTCGGGTCGGCGGGCTTGAGATCGAGAGCGTTAGCGCCGAAGGCCAAACGCTCTCGGAGATCCGCGCCACCCGCGCAGAATTCGAGGGCCGATTGCGCGGGGTGTTGACGCAAGTCGGTTACCCCGCCGCGGCGCCCGGCCCCATGCAAGGATGGAGCCTGTCGGAAGTCGCGCGCGTCTTCTCGGAGAAGTTCGGCGTCTTCGCGATCATGGCGCTGTTCGTGATCGCAGCGACCGCTCTCTACGGACCGCAGGCGGCGGCCCTGGTCGAACTGTTCCCGACCCGCATCCGCTACACGGCAATGTCGCTGCCCTATCATGTCGGCACCGGCTGGTTCGGCGGGCTCCTCCCGGCGATCGTTTTCGCCATCAATACGGCGACCGGACAGATCAATTCCGGCCTCTGGTTTCCGTTCATCGTGACGGCGATCGCGGCGACGGTCTGCCTGCTGTTCCTGCCCGAAACCAAGGATCGCGACATTCACGCGTGAGTTGGCGCGCGTGAGTTGGCGATTTGGTTTTCACGCATTCACCAGACTTCTGAACAGAAGCTTAAGTCCAGGCGTGCATACTCCCCCGCATGACGGCGATCCCCCACGCCGCCTTGGCCCTCACCAGCGCCCTTGACCGCTCCGGGCACGCCAGTGCGCGTGTGCTTGGAGCGGTCACTGGCGCAGGTGACTTGGAGCTGAGCGAAGCGCTCGTCGACTTGTCGGCGGCGAAGATGCAGGCGAAGGCCGGCGTCGCAGCGATCCGCTTTGCCGACGAAATGTGGGCCGCGCTGATCGAGCTCGGCCAGACGCGGGAAAACAGCCATAACGACAGCTATAGCTAGGCTGATCGTCTGCGCAGCAGACGCGGCAACTCGCTGCGCATGAGCTGCACGCTATCGGCCATGGTCTTGCGGCCCGCGCCAAATAGAGCGGCCACACCCCAGGCCGAGGCATAGGCGACGATCGCACTCGCTACGAGCTGCGCAAAATCGTTCGGAAAGGGCAGTGTCTGCAGCGCCGACACCGTCGCGAAACACGCTGCCGCGCCTGCGGCGAAGGGTGCGGCGGCCGCGTAGAGATCGCGCATGCGGATCGGCCCCGCGCGCGTGACCCACCACCAGAGCGCCGGCAAGCGCACGAACACGTCAGTCAGCGCGAAGGCCGCCGCCACGCCGATCGCGCCCCAGCGCAAACCGATCACGAACGCGGCGACGCTGGTCAGCGCGCTGAACGCGCTCCAAGCGAGGTAAGCGCGCGCCCGGCCTTGGCTGATGAAGAGCAAATTCATGGTCAGGCTGACCGGGCGATGCAGAGCCGCTAGCGCCAGCCACGAGAAGATCGGCGCCGCCGGCGCCCATTGTTCGCCGATCAGAAACGGCACCAGCACCGGCGCGGTGACGCCGACGGCGACAATGCCCGGACTGGTGAACAACATGAGTTGGCGAATGACCCGCAGATAAGCGTAGCGATAGCGCTCGCCCTCCTCGTTCAGCCGGGAGAGAATAGGCAACAACAGCGATTGCAGCAGCGTGTTGATGCGCTCGACCGGGATGATGGCGAGCTTGTTGCCGCGATCGTAATAGCCCAGTTGCGCCGCGCCCACGTAGCGGCCAAGCAGGACGCTGTCGGCCTCGCGCGAAATCACTGTTGCGCCGTCGCCGATCATGACTGCGCCGCCGAATTTGTAGAAACCCAGCAGTGCGCGAAAGTCTGGCTTCTCGCGTGGAATCCAGCCGGCGCCCAACCAGACGCCGGCAAGCGTCACCAGCGAGGTTGCGGCGTAGCCCAGGGTCAGCGCCCAATAGCCGGCGTGCAACGACGCGGCGACGACGCCGACTATCAGCCCCACGGCGACGCCGAGCGCACTGATCATGGCGATCCAGCCAAATCGCATCTGCCGATTGAGCAAACCCTCGTGCACATTGGTGAGGCCGGCGATGACGAGGAAGAGCGAGGACGCGGCGGCGACCACGCCGGCGCGCGGCTCGTTGTAGAGCGCAGCGACCAGCGGCGAACACACAAGCATCAGCAGACCGGCGGCTGCGCCTGAAAGCGCCATCGCCCAGAACAGCGCCGCCGCTTGCGTGCGCTGCAACGCCGGCGTCTGGATGATCGCTTGGCTGATGCCGAAATTGAGCACCAGCGCCATCACCGTGATCAGCGGATCGACCATGGCATAGATGCCGTAGTCGATGGGCTGCAACAGCCGCGGCATCAGCAGCAGCGAAGCGGCCTGGAACGGCAGCTTGATCAGTTGCGCGATGCCAATCGCCAGCGCGCCGTTGACGGCATGGCTCTGCATCGAGCCGGCGCCGGCCTCAAAGATCGGATCTCGCCGCTCGTCCAACCCTATCTCCGATTTGCCGGCGAGCTAATAGCGCCGCGCTTTCCAAGCTGCTTTGCTTTGGCCGTAAATGTCCACTAGGTGCTCCTCAAACGGCGGCGCCAAACGATGGTCCTCGCGCTCCAGCTGCGAGCCGAGACGCTTGGCGAGCGCTATCGACGGCGCGTTCCGCTTGTCGATGCAGTGGATCACGTGATCCCAGCGCAAGTGATCGAAGGCCCAATCCATCGCGGCGGCCGAGGCCTCGTAGGCGAAGCCCTGCCCCATGGCGCTGGCCTTCACGCCCCAGCCGACTTCGTCGCCCGGCCACGCCCCTTCCTTGCCGCCTGGCCGCCACGGCCCAACACGCCCGATCCATTCACCGGTGTCTCGGCGCAGCACCGAGAACATGCCGTATCCGAGCAACGCCCATGAGCCCGCCAGCGTGGCCATGCCGCGCCACGCCGCGTCGCGCGGCGCCAGGCCGCCGACGAAACGCATGGTCTCCTCTTCAGAGGCCATTTCGGCGAAGCCGTCGAAATCCTCGTGCTGCGGCGGACGCAAGATGAGGCGTGCGGTGGTGAGGGTTGGGCCGATGGTCATGCGGACAAAGTGCCGGCATCCCGCGAGTCACTGCAAGCCGCTTGCCTATCTTGTAATTACATAGTATGCACGTTCGCGATGAAAGTTGCGATCGTCCGCGTCGGCAATTCCCGTGGCGTGCGCCTACCGAAGACAGTGCTCGACGAGTGCAAGTTCACCAGCGCTGCGGAACTCACCGTTGAAGACGGGCGCATCGTGTTGACGCCGGTCAACGCGCCCCGCGCCGGTTGGGCGGTCGCATTCGCAGCTCATCCCATCGGCAAACTAACTCAAGAGGATCGCGACTGGCTGGACGCGCCGCTCGATGCCGAAGACGAGTAGGTCCACCCCAACGCGCTTCGAGGTTTACGTAGTACGCCTCGATCCCGTGTTGGGCGCCGAGATCGGCAAGACACGGCCAGGCGTTGTGATCTCGCCCGACGAAGCCAACGACGCTCTCCGTACTGTGATCGTCGCGCCGCTCACCTCGGTGCAGCGAGCATGGCCCACCCGCATTCCGGTCAAGGTCGCGAAAGTGTCAGGTGATGTGGCTCTCGATCAAATGCGCGCCGTCGACAAGCGGCGTTTGGCAAAACGCATTGGCGCGTTGTCAGCCGCTGAGTTGCGCGCGGTGCTCGCGTGCTTGGCCGAGATGTTTTCCAGTTAGCGGATCAGCGCAGCGAATCGAGCGTCGCCAGCACCGCTTCCGGCGCTGGCCGCACGCGATAGTTGGCGTCGCCGAGCTTGGCGCGCACTTCGCCCTGCGGGGAAAGTATGAGGATCGTCGGCGTCGGCAAACCGTTGTGGCGGCGGTTGGGCTGCATGGTCGGATCGAGCAGATTGAGCTGGCGCACAATTTGCGCCTGCTCGTCCGACAACATGGTGTAGCCGATGTTGCGGCGGCGATCGAAAGCCGCGAGTTCCTCGACGCTATCGGTGCTGATAGTGACGATGCGATAGCCGCGCTGCTCGATCTCCGCGCGCGCGCCCTCGAGCTGCACCATCTGCGCTTGGCAGAACGGACACCAATCCGCGGCGCGGGTCACAAGCAGCACCGTGCCGTTCTCGCCGGCGAGGGAGGCCAGCGTTCGGATGGCGCCAGTTTGGTCAGGCGCCGAGATCGCAGGCAAGGTCGCGCCAACGGCTGGGCCAAAATTGTGGGTCTGGGCTGCCGCCGGGGCTGCGATCAAAGCGACCGCCAGGCCCAGTCCTGCCAAAAGACGCATGAAATCCTCCGCTACTGGGACGACTACGCGTCAAGCGAGAGAGACGTTACAGAGCACCTGTCAGGCCGCAGCCGTCAAATCCGTCTTGGCAAAATCACCGCCAACAAAAAGTAGCGGCGCGTCTAAAGACTTGGCCAGCGAATAGGCAAAGCAATCTCCAAAATTCAGGGATGCCGCATGGCGGCCCTTGCCGAATTGGAGGTAGGCCGCGCGCGCAAGCCGGAACTGCGCCACGTCCACCGGCGCAAGGCGCACTTCGTAGAGCGCAAAGAAAGCATCGAGCTTCTCGCTCTCGTCGCGAGAACGGCGGAGCTATCTAGTACGATCACCTGTTCAGACACTCATCGGGCAGGCCCGCCTCGTCATAGAAATCATCGTGGGCGGAACGGCGAAGCTCGGCGGGTAGCGTGATGCTAGCGACAATCTTCGCAAGGGCTGCGCGGCGATTGCGCCGCCCGCCCCTCTTACGCAATCGAGCGCGGCGCTCGGCCACGGCGATGGCGATGGCCTCCGTGAGCCCCTCTCCGGTTTCAGCGGCGAGGGCGCGAATCTGCGCTTCGAGCGCGGGGTTCTTGAGATTAAGACCCATTTGGCCATTTCTACCCCGGTAGATTTTGACTATCCACTCCGGTCTTCGCTGGGTCCGGCGCTCTTCCCGTTCGCCCGCGTCGCCTTGGCGTCAGGGGTGACGCTCGAGGACGATGTCGCGCCGCGCAAGCCAGACGCCCTGAGGCGAGCGTGAGAGAGCGACGATGCCCGATCCGCCACGTAACTCTTGCGCTGCCCGGTAGCGCTCGGTGACGCCGAACTCGCCGTCAAACACGACGTCGTCCACGTAATAGGGGCGCCGGCCTGGCTCGCCGATCATCAGGTGAATGTGGGCCGGCATGGTCATGTCGGGATACGGCGCGGGCTTGATGGTGTCGAAGCGATAACGCCCGTCCGCCCCAGTGCGCACCCAACCGCGCAGCCGGCCATGGCGCCTTCCTGCTTCCGTCGTTTGCTCGCCGTTCGCGTAGTAACCGTCGCTGTTGGTGTGATGGGCGTAGATCACGATGTCAGCCGCCGGCGTCTCGCCGTCCGTGGCATAGACCACGCCGGTCAGCGTCAAGCGCTCGCCGGGTTCATCCGGCCCCGCGAGTCGTGCCGCGGACGCCATCCCATCGCGCGGCCGCTCCGCAACTGCCTCGCAACCTTCGCAGTCATAAAGATTTGCGCGCGCGCCGACGCCGCCTTCCGCGCGGCATGCCGCCATCCCAGCGGCCGCAAGCATGATTTGCAGGACCGCACGACGGCGCATGATCAACCGCCCGCCACGTCAGCTGCCCACGCTCGGATCGATGCCCTTGCACGCATCCACGAGGCCTTTCACGGCATTCACCGAGTGATCGAACATGGCGCGTTCGCTCGGCGTGAGCTCGATTTCGACCACCTTCTCGACGCCGCCTTTGCCGATGATGCACGGCACGCCGACATAGATGTCGTTCAGGCCGTACTCGCCCTTCAGGTTCGCGGCGCATGGCAGCAGACGTTTCTTGTCGCGCAGGTAGCTCTTCGCCATCACGATGGCGCTCTCGGCCGGCGCATAGAAGGCTGAGCCTGTCTTCAACAGGCCGACGATCTCGGCGCCGCCGTCGCGCGTGCGCTGCACGATCTGGTCGAGCTTTTCCTGGCTGGTCCAGCCCATCTTCACGAGGTCGGGCAACGGGATGCCGGCGACGGTGGAGTAGCGGACCAGCGGGACCATGGTGTCGCCGTGACCGCCGAGCACGAAGGCGGTGACGTCCTCGACGCTGACCTTGAATTCCTCGGCGAGGAAATAGCGGAAGCGCGCACTGTCCAAAACGCCGGCCATGCCGACCACCTTGTTGTGCGGCAGGCCAGAGAATTGGCGCAGCGCCCAGACCATGGCGTCGAGCGGATTGGTGACGACAATCACGAAGGCATTCGGCGCGTGCTGCTTGATGCCCTCGCCCACCGCCTTCATGACTTTGAGATTGATGCCCAGGAGATCGTCGCGGCTCATGCCCGGCTTGCGGGGCACGCCGGCGGTAACGATGCAGACGTCGGCGCCGGCGATGCCGGCGTAATCGTTGGCGCCTTTCAGCGCCGCATCCTTGCCGAACACGGGCGAGGCCTCGGCGATATCCAAGCCTTTGCCCTGCGGCACGCCTTCGACCACGTCGAACAGCACCACGTCGCCCAATTCCTCACGCGCAGCGATGTGGGCGAGCGTGCCGCCGATCATGCCGGAACCGATAAGGGCGATCTTCGCGCGGGCCATGTGGCGCTCCTGGAATCAGAGAAACGGAGAAGGCGGCGGTCTAGCGCTGAGGCCTTCTCTGCGCAACGCGGCTATTGCGCCGCGATCAGCTCCATGACCCAGGCGCGCACCGAGGCATCGTCCCAGGCGCCGTCATAGGCGACGTCAGGTTCGTAAGCTTCGAGGCTGCCCCGGCCCATGCCGCGCCAGACTTTCTGGGGAATGGTGAGCGTGACCAGCCCGGACGGCAGCGTCACCTCGCGCACTTCCATGTAAGGGCCATCGCCCGATGTGGCGGAGCCAATCAGCTTAACACCCGGCACGAACAACACGGTGTCGGCAAAGTTGAGGCACGACGATCCGCACGTCCCGTTGGAGAGCATGTAGACGCGTGCGGGAAACGGGCTGTCGCCTTGTGGGCGGCGTTGCGTCAGTCCGCCGCCGCGCGGCACGAAACGCCAGCCTTGGCGCCAGATCGGCGGATCGCGGTCGACGGCGCGGCTTAGGCCGCGGACAACGCCGCGCAACTGACGCACCCCCTCCGAATTGGCGCCGAACTCGGGAATACCGACGGTCTCGATCCAATTTTCCCAATAGGCAACGTTCTCCGGCGAGGCGCGCCAGTCCGTGGCGGAGCGCCCCGACGATGCGTTTCGTGCGCGGCGCGCCAGCCGCTCGCCGAATATGCCGGCGGCGATCCGGTCCGCCCACGCGGAATTGCCGCCGCCATTGCCGCGCACATCGATGACAATCGCGCGGGCGGCGCGCATCTCCGCACCGCGCGCCTCAATTGCTTGCGCCAGCGCTTCGAGTTGCGGCGCGGTATCGGCTCCGGAGCTGAATGTCGGAATGCCTATCCAGAACACGCCGGGCGCGGGCTCGCTGACGCCCCACGGCGCGGCCGGGCCAGCCGAGCCGGCTTGGTACGCGCTCCAATACGCATCGGCTGGTTCCGGCAATGCGCGCCAGCGCAGCGTGATTTCGCGCTGCTGGCCATCGTGCAAAATCAAACAACGCGACGGCGCAGGCGCGCCCGGAATCCCGCGCTCAAGAAAGAGACGCGTGACGGCGCGGCGGCGATCGAAAGCCAGGCGGCCATTCAGAACGTACGGATAAAGCCGCTCTTCGGCCAAAGCTGCGAGCGACTTGTCTTCACAACTGAGGATCTGCGCGCCCACCGGCGGCGCATCAGCATCGGCTTCATCGCGCATGGTGACCATGGCGCCGCCATTCCTCGAAGCGGCGACAAAGCCGGGCCATCGCGGCGCCGGCAACTCGCCGACAGGGCTGGCGTCGATGTGCGGATCGTTGAAGCCGTTGAGGTAAAAGGCGATCGCGTAGAAATGCCCCGCCGCATCTTGCGCATTTCCGGCAAGCGCTCGGGCCCGCTGGTAGCCCTCCTCAAGCCAAGCGGGATAGCTCGGGTTTTCGGTATCGTAGGGGATAGGCGTTTGGCTGCGCAGCGTCTCGCGCGCGGCGTCGAGATCGCTGAGCGCCAGCGCACGCCAGCCTTCTGGCGTATTTGGGCGCGCCGGCGTTTCTTGGGCCAATGCCGAGGCGCCGAACACGGCCGCGGCGGCCAAACCGAAAAGAATAGAACGAAGCATGCGTGATCTCCCTGCCCGCCGGGATGCCCGCGTCACAGGAACTGGATGCATCAGCGCTTGACGCAGATCAACAAACCGTCGCCGATATTGGTCATGGCGGCATGGACGCGGGTATCCGCCCTGGCCTTCTGCGCGAGCGCGCGAAGCGCGGAGGTATCGGCCGAAGTATCGGCGGGATCGGCCACCTTGCCCGACCACAGCACGTTGTCGAACAGCATGACGCCGCCCTTGCGCAGCAGCTGCAGACCGCGCTCGTAATAGGAATCGTAACCGGTCTTGTCGGCGTCGATGAAACCGAGATCGTAGCGCCCGCCCTCTCCCGCCGCTATGCGCGCATCGAGCGTCTCCGCCGCCGGCGCCAGCACAAGCTCGATCGCGTCCTCAACCTGCGCCTCGCGCCAGTAATCGCGGGCCTTCGCGGTCCATTCTTCGGAAATGTCGCAGGCGAGCAGCCGGGCGGAGGCGTCGATCTCCTTCATCGTCAGGGCCACGGCGGTTGACGAATAACCGGTGAACACGCCGATCTCGAACGCGCGTTTGGCGTTCAACATCCGCGCCAGCACCTGCATAAACGCACCCTGCTCGGCGCTGATCTGCATGCGCGCCATCGGCAGGCGAGATGTTTCTTCGCGGCACCGCGCCAGCGCGGGATGTTCAGGCGGGTTTGCTTGCGCCAGGTAGCGGACGACTTCGGGCGAAAGACCGAGTGAGGTGGACATACCCTCCCGCTTACGCCAGCCGCTTCAACTCCGCCACCAGATCATCGCGCTCCCAGGTGAAGCCGCCTTCGTTGTCCGGCTGACGGCCGAAATGGCCGTAAGCGGCGGTGCGGGCGTAGATGGGATGGTTGAGCTTCAGGTGCGTGCGGATCGCGCGCGGCGTGGCGCCGCCGATCATTTCCGGCAACTTCGCTTCGAGGATGGCGGGATCGATGGTGTCGGCGCCGTGGAGATCGACGTAAAAGCTCGTCGGCGTCGCGACGCCGATCGCGTAGCTGATCTGGATGGTGCAGCGCTCTGCCAAGCCGGCCGCAACCACGTTCTTCGCCAGGTAGCGGCAGGCATAGGCGGCGGAGCGATCGACCTTCGTCGGATCCTTGCCTGAAAATGCGCCGCCGCCGTGCGGGGCGGCGCCGCCATAGGTGTCGACGATGATCTTGCGGCCGGTGAGGCCGCTATCGCCATCGGGGCCGCCGATCTCGAACTTGCCGGTCGGATTGACGTGCCACTTGGTCTTCTTCGTCACCAGCCCATCCGGGAACACCGAGAGCACATAAGGCTTCAGCAATTCCTCGAACTTGGCGCGCGTGTAGGCGCCGCCATTCAGCTTCTTCTTGTGCTGATGGCTAACCACGATCTGCTCGACATGCACCGGCCTGCCGTTTTCATAGCGCAGCGTCACTTGGCTCTTGGCGTCGGGCTCGAGTTCGGGACGTTCGCCGCTGTGGCGCGCCTCGGCCAAGCGCTTCAGGATGTTGTGCGAGTATTGCAGCGTCGCCGGCATCATTTCCGGCGTTTCGCTGCAGGCATAGCCGAACATGATGCCCTGGTCGCCGGCGCCTTCGTCCTTCTTGGCGCTCGAGTCGACGCCTTGGGCGATGTGCGCGGATTGGCCGTGGAGATAGCAGGCGAACTTCGCCTTCTCCCAGTGAAAGCCCTTCTGCTCGTAGCCGATGTCCTTGATCGCGGCGCGCACCTTGGGCTGCAGCGAAGCGATGATCTCTTTAGTGAAGGCCTTGTTCTCGGCTTTGCTCCGGCCGGGCCGCCCCGCCCTCACCTCGCCCGCGAGCACGACGCGATTGGTGGTCACAAGCGTTTCGCAGGCGACGCGGGCTTCCGGATCGGCCTCGATGAACGCATCCACGACGGTATCGGAAATGCGGTCAGCGACCTTGTCGGGGTGTCCCTCCGAGACGCTCTCGCTCGTGAACACGTAATTGCTTCTGGCCACGCGGATTCTCCGGCCTCAAAACGGAAGCGGCCCTCTTAGGGGACAAGGCCGCGCCCGCGCAAACACCCAATCGTCGCGGGCGTGCTCAAGACTTGTCTTCGGTCGCCTCCTCGGCGAGCGTTTTGACCAGGTCGAGCACCTTACGGCGGAGCTTCGGGCTCTTGATCGAGGCGAATAGCGCCATCAGCTGAGCCGCTTCGGGCGAGGTCGCTTCATGGGCATAACCGTCGGCGTCCTCCGCCACTCCGCGCGCATCCAGACCCTCGAAAAACGTCCCCGGCGACATTGCCAGCGCGCCGGCAATATCGAACAGGCGGCTGACCGCGATCCGGTTGACGCCCTTCTCGTATTTCTGGACCTGCTGGAAGGTGACGCCGAGCAGGTCGGCGAGCTGCTCCTGGCTCATGCCGATTTCGAGCCGGCGGGCCCTGACCCTTTGGCCGACCTTTCTGTCGATGGCGTTGGCCGCCCGTTCGTCGTTCATGACGCCTGGCCTCCAGGCCTGTTCCCGGAAGGCGCCAGCCGCAATCCCAGCACCGTCGCCAACAATCCTAGCAAGATCAGCGCACCCCAGCGAGCCCAAGGTGTTTCGGCGAGGGCCGAAGGAAGCTGCGCCTCGGCGTAGAGCGCCCCTTCGCTGGTCGAAGCCACTTCCTGTCCGTAGGCGTCAACGATCGCGGAGATGCCTCCCGACGCTGCGCGCGCCATCGGCAGCCCCTCCTCGATCGCGCGATAGCGGGCCATGGCATAGTGCTGGTATGGGCCGGAACCGCCGCCAAACCAGGCGTCGTTCGTCACCATGGCGATCCAGCCCGGACGGCCCTCGCCACGGGGAACCATACCCGGAAAAATAGCTTCATAGCAGATCAAAACCACGGCCTCGGGCGCGCCGGGGACCACCAGGCGCGATGGCGCCTCGCCGGCTTCAAAGCCAGCACCGATGCGTTGCAATGGCGCTATGTTGAAATTGCTGACCAACGACCAGAACGGAATGTACTCGCCGAACGGCACAAGATGGTGCTTGTCGTAGGTTTGGCTGAGACGCGGCTCGCTGTTGACGCCGTCGATCACCGCGGCCGAGTTGAAATAAGCGAGCCCCTCCGGCTGCATTTCCCGGCGGGTGAGCCCAGTGATCAACGCACGGTCGCCGAGACCGCGGCCAAGCGCGGCCATGAAGTCCGGGTTTTCGAGCATGAAGAAGTTGACCACCGGAATGGCGCCCTCCGGCCAGATCAGAATGGTCGACGCGTTGTCGTCGCTGGGCGCGCCGCTGGCTTCGAGATAGCGCTGCAGCACCCGCCATTCCTGATCGGGCCGTGTCTGCCATTTCTCGGCCTGGCCAAGGCCTGAGTCCGCGACACGCACCACAGGCAATGCGCCGGGCTGATCGGCGACGGCGCCGGCGATACGCTGCGCGCCCCAGCCCCAGCCCATGCCAACCAGCAGCGCGGCGACGAGCGCCGGCGCAAATCTGGGTCCCGCGCTCTGCCCGCCATCGGCGATGGCGGCTGGCGCCGCCGTCGCCAACAGGGTCAACAGCGTCACGCCATAGATGCCCGCGATCGACGCCAGCTGTGAAATCGGTCCGCCGGGCGTCCACACGTAACCGGGCAACAACCATGGAAAGCCCGTCAACACATGCCCGCGCAGCCATTCGGATACGAAGAATCCGATGGCGAATGCCGCGATGCGCCGCGCATCGTTGGTCCACAGCAGCATCGCCAGCACGCCGCCGACGCCGAAGAACAGCGCGAGGCCCGCCGCCAACGCCAGGGTTGAGGGCACGCCCCAGATCGGGCCCCAGGCGCTGCTGTCGACGTTGAACGCCGCCGCCACCCAATAAAGACCGGTGGCCAGGTGACCGAAACCGAAGCACCAAGCGGTTGCGAACGCGGAGCGCAGCCGGCGCTCCTTCGTTGCCGACACGTCGAGCAGCCAGACCAGCACGACCGCGGCAGCGACAAACGCTAGGGTGAATTGAAACGGCGCGTGCGCCAGCGTCGCCGCCGCGCCGGCCAATACCGCCAGCCCGCGCCGCTGCCAGGGCGAGCGTGCGGCAAACCAGAGCTGAATGCGCGAGCGCGAGGCGCTAGCGTCGCCGACGTTCAATGCAGGAACTCCCTTTCGCCGCGATCAAGGTTGGAGCGCGCCGGAAGGGCGAGGTCAACACGCAAGAACGCAAAGCGAGGGTCAAAAATTCTGCGGTGCGGCAGTCTTGCCGGGCGCCTGGCCGCCCGCCTTGATCCGCAAGCGCTTCACCCGTCGCGGATCGGCGTCGACGATCTCGACGTCGAAGCCGGCCGGGTGGCGGAGAATCTCGCCGCGCTGGGGCAATCGCGCCGCCAGCGCCGCCGCAAGCCCGGCGGCGGTGTCGAACTCGCCCTCGTGGTCCGGCAACGCCAGGCTGACACCCAGCTTCTCTTCCAGTTCGGCAATCGAGGCGCGCCCGTCCGCCTCGAAGGCGCCGTTGGGCCGCTCGATCACCAAGGCAGACTCAATGTCGTGTTCGTCATCGATGGCGCCGACGATCTGCTCGACCAGATCCTCCATAGAGACCAAGCCATCGGTGCCGCCATATTCATCGACGACCAGCGCCAGATGGATGCGGCTCGACTGCATGCGAAGGAAGAGGCGCGCCAGGGTCATCGACTGCGGCACGAACAAAATCTCGCGGCGGATGCGCGGCAAGGAACGATCGGAATACTTCGCGTTCGCCACGCCCTGCTCGTCCGGCGCCAGCAGCGCCAGCACATCGCGCACATGGATGAAGCCCTGCGGATCGTCGAGCGTCTCGCCATAGATCGGCAGCCGCGAGTGCTGGCTCTCGGAGAAGGCGCGCGCGGCTTCGCCCAACGTCGCCGACGCTTCGATGGCGACGATCTCGGCGCGCGGGCGCATGACGTCGGCCACCCTGAGCTGATCGAAGTGCGCGGCGCGCAGGATCATGTCCTTGTGCGCGAGTTCCATCGCGCCGCCGTTCTGTTCGCGCTCACGCAGCGCTTCTTCTACGGCTTCGGCGGACCCGAGCTTCTCGCGCGCGAAGATGCGTGAGAGGCGCTGAAGCAGGCCCGCGCGCCTTCGCGATGGCGGATCGGCGGGTTCGTTTATGGTCTCAACCATGAGGGTCTGTGTCGCACTCCAGAGACGGCGTCACGCGTAGGGATCTTCTATGCCCAACGAAGCCAGAATGGCGCGTTCCCGCGCTTCCATCGCTTCGGCGTCGGCCGGATTCTCGTGATCGTATCCTATCAGGTGCAGAAATCCGTGCACCGCCAAGTGCGCGGCATGGTGCTCGAACCTTTTTCCCTGAAAATTCGCTTGGTCGACAATGGTTTCCGCCGCCAACGCGATGTCGCCGAGAAAGCCTGGCGGCGCCTGGCCCGGCCCCGGCGGAAACGAAAGCACGTTGGTCGGACCGGCCTTGCCGCGAAATTGCCGGTTCAATTCCGCCACCGAAGCATCGTCGCCCAACAGCAGCGAGACCTCGCCCGACTTCGCCTCGGCGGCCGCCGCGGCGGCGAGAGCCTTGGACACGATATCCTCGTGCCCGCGCCAGAGCGCCGATTGGACCAACACATCCACGCTCAACTCAGCCACCGCGCGCCCCTTCATCGCGGTGATAGGCTTCGACGATGTGTGCAACGAGCTTGTGACGCACGACGTCTTGCGCGGCAAAGCGGATCACTTCGACGCCCGGCACGCTCTCGAGAATCGAAATCGCGTGCGCCAATCCGGATTGGTCCGGGCGCACCAGATCGATTTGCGATGGGTCGCCCGTCACCACCATGCGCGATCCTTCGCCTAAGCGCGTCAGCACCATCTTCATCTGCAGGATGGTGGCGTTCTGCGCTTCATCGGCAATGACAAACGCGTTCGACAGCGTGCGGCCGCGCATAAACGCCACCGGCGCCACTTCGATCTGACGGCGCTCGCGGCGCGCCTTGAGATCGTTCTCCGACATCTGGCTTCGGAACGCATCCCAGATCGGCTGCAAATAGGGATCGACCTTCTCGGCCAGATCGCCAGGCAGGTATCCAAGCTTCTCTCCGGCCTCCACCGCCGGCCGGGTGACGATGATGCGATCGACTCGCTCCTGTTTCAGCGCTTCAACCGCGGCGGCGACAGCGAGAAAGGTCTTGCCCGTACCGGCGGGCCCAACCCCGAAGATGAGGTCTATGTTCTCGTCGCGCAGCGCTTCGACATAATGAACCTGGCGTGGCGTGCGCAGGACCAAGCCGCCCAGCTGCGGCAAGTGCATCGGGCCCGGCGTATCGGTCTGCCCTTCCGAGAACGAGATCGCGGCCAGCACTTCGCCCTCACGCACGCGACCCTTGCGACGCGCGAGATCGGACAAAGCCTCGATGATCCGCTGTGCGCGCGCAAGATCCGCCTCCGCCGACGCGCCCGAGGCGCGCGCCGTGATTTTGTCGCCCTGAACGTCGAGAGTAAGGCGATAGGCGGGTGCGCCGCGCGGCGCGCCCGGATCGCGGAACGCTTCTTGGATTTGCGCGACGTGGCGATGCAACGGGCCGAACACAGCTTGCGCCGCCTCGCCAAGCGTGAAGACTTGCGTGCGCTCGCTCATGCGTGCGCCAACGCAGCCATTTCGCCCGAGAGCGAATTTTGCGATGCGCCGTTGATGCGAACCATCGCCACTTCACCGCTCCGTGCTGTCGCATCCTCGAAATGCACCGCCTGCAGATAGGGCGAGCGGCCGTGCTTCTGCCCAGCCTTGCGCCCATCGCCGGTGACCAGCACCGGCAAGACGCGGCCGATCTGAGATGCGTTGAACGCGCGCTGCTGTTCGCCGAGCAGCGCCTGCAAGCGCGCCAGGCGATCTGCCTTTGCTTCCTCGCTCACCTGCCCGGCCATGGCCGCCGCCGGCGTTCCCGGACGCGGTGAGTACTTGAAGGAATAGGCCGAGGCGAAGCCGACATCGTGCGTCAATTGCAGCGTCGCTTCGAATTCCTTTTCGGTCTCACCAGGGAAGCCGACGATGAAATCCGTCGACAGGGCGATGTCCGGTCGCGCAGCGCGCAGCCGGCTGACGATATCGCGATAGAAGGCGCTATCGTGCTTGCGGTTCATGGCTTTGAGAATGCGGGCCGAGCCCGACTGCACCGGCAAATGCAGATACGGCATCAGCTTGGGCTCGCTGCCGTGAAGCGCGATCAGTTCGTCCGTCATCTCGATAGGATGCGAAGTCGTATAGCGAATCCGCAACACGCCATCGATGTCGGCAATCGCTGAGAGCAATTCGGCGAACGAAGCGCCGCCATGATAGGCGTTGACGTTCTGGCCGAGCAGCGTGATCTCCTTCACGCCGCGATCGGCCAGCGCGCGCGCCTCGGCGACGACGTCGCCAAGCGGACGAGAATATTCCGCGCCGCGCGTATAGGGCACGACGCAGAAAGTGCAGAACTTGTCGCAACCTTCCTGGATCGAGAGAAACGCGGTGACGCCATCGGGCGCGCGCGCCGGCAGCGCATCGAATTTCTCCTGCGCCGTGAACTCGGCGGCGAGGCGCTCGCCGTTCTTGCGGGCGGCGCGCGCGATCAGCTCCGGCAGCTTGTGATACGCCTGCGGACCGACGACGAGATCGACCGCAGGCGCGCGGGCGATGATCTCCTCGCCCTCGGCCTGCGCGACGCATCCGGCGACGACAATGGTCATGTCCCTGCCCGCGTCGCGGCGGCGCTCCTTGTGAGCACGCAAGCGCCCGATTTCGGAATAGACTTTTTCCGTCGCTTTCTCGCGGATGTGGCAGGTGTTGAGCACAACCAGATCGGCATCGTCCGGCCGCTCCGTCATCGCATAGCCGAGCGGCGTCAGCACATCGCGCATGCGCTCGGAATCGTAGACGTTCATCTGGCAGCCATAAGTCCCGATGAAGAGACGCTTGGGCGGGCGGGCGTCGGACATGTTATTTCTTCGCCGCCTTGGCCTTGTCGTCCGCCGGCACGCCGTAGAGTTCCAGGCGGTGGTCCACCAATTTGTACCCGAGGCGCCGCGCGATCTCGTGCTGCAGTCGTTCGATCTCGGGATCGACGAACTCGATCACCTTGCCGGTCTTCATGTCGATCAGATGATCGTGATGCTGATCGGGCACTTCTTCATAGCGGGAGCGGCCGTCACGGAAATCGTGCCGCTCAAGGATGCCGGATTCCTCGAACAGTCGAACGGTACGATAGACCGTCGCGATTGAGATGCCGGGATCGATCGCCGCGGCGCGGCGATGCAACTCCTCCACGTCGGGGTGGTCTTGGCTGGTCGACACAACGCGCGCGATGACGCGGCGCTGTTCGGTCATGCGCATGCCCTTCTCGACGCAGAGTTTTTCGATGCGATCCATGGCGCTCAAATACCCTTTCGCACCGCCGCATGTCCACCTCGCCCGGAGCGGATCATGGCCTCGGCAGCGCGCAACGCATGACAATAGCGTCAACCGCGCCGCCTACACCCGCATAATAGGCGCGGCGACGCCCGGACTCCGCGTAGCCGAGCTTGGCGTAGAGGGCGCGCGCGGCGAAATTGTCCTCCGCCACTTCGAGGTGGATGGTGGCTGCACCCCTCGCGTGCGCAGCGACGCCTACCGCCGTCACCAGAGCGGCGCCGAAGCCTTTGCGACGCGCCTCCGGCGCGACGGCTACAGTGAGCACCTCGGCGTCGCCGCCGGCGGCCCACCCCATGACGAAGCCTTGAGCCTCCGCGCCATCGCCATGGATGAAGGCGAACACTGTCGGATTTTCCATCAGCTTGGCGATCTCGACCTCGGTCCATGGTTTCTCGAACGCCCGCGCGTGCAGCTGCGCCAGCAGTGTAGCGGCCCCGGGTGACGCCGCTTCAATCATGCGCCGGTTTCGGCAGCGTGACGTGCGGCGCACGGAGATAGGTCGGATCCGGCGGATAGCGCGCGGGATCGAGACGCGCGGCGCGGCGCGCCAAAGCTTGCGTGTCGATGACAATGCCCGGCCCGATTAGGCGCGCACCGTCCGGAATCAGCCTCGCATGTTCACCGCGCTGAACGCTGCGCGGCGCGATGAGCGCAGCGCCATTTTCGTAGAGCGCAAAGTAGCTCGCCCCCGGCGTCTCGATCAGCGCCGCACGCAGCCCGTCTTCACCATCTCCCAGCGCCAGCGACTCAAGCGACGATATGCCGAGGCAGGGCTTGCCAAGGGCGAGCGCAAGCGCGCGGGCGAAGGAGAGCCCCACGCGCACGCCAGTGAACGAGCCCGGACCGGTGGTGACCGCGATGCGATCAAGTTGCGCCAGCGGGGAGCCCGCCTGCTGCGCGGCCTCGCGCACCATCGGCGCCAGCCGCTCGGCTTGACCGCGAGTCATCGGTTCATGGAGACGCGCCAGCGTTTTACCATCGCTGACAATGGCTACCGAACAGGCGTCCTGCGAGGTATCGATTCCGAGCACGATCATCGGATCGCGCTCACACCACCTGCTCCACAGCGTTCACCTCGGGAACATAGTGACGCAGCATGTTTTCGATGCCTTGCTTTAGCGTCAGCGTCGACGACGGACAGCCGGCGCAGGAGCCGCGCATGTTCAGGCGCACAATGCCGTTTTCATGGTCCCACGAGTGAAAGGTGATGTCGCCGCCATCCCGCGCCACCGCGGGACGCACGCGCGCCTCGATCAGCTCTTTCAATTCTTTGACGATCCCCGCCGCCTCGCCTTCGTAGACGATGTCGGCCTCATCGTCGGCCGGCTCGTCAGCCCCACCGGCGCCCAGGACAGGGCGGCCTGAGGTGAAGTGATCCATGATCGCGGCCAGCACGTGCGGCTTCAAATGCGGCCATTCGATCGCCTCGCTCTTGGTGATCGTGATGAAATCGCCGCCGAGATAGACGCGCTCGACGCCCTCAACCGCGAACAAGGCCAGCGCCAAAGGCGAAACCGATGCCGCGTGCGCGTGCGCGAACTCGCGGCTGCCCTGTCCCAGGACGTCGCGGCCCGGCAGGAACTTGAGCGTTCGCGGATTGGGCGTTGCTTCGGTTTGAATGAACATGGGCGTGAGGTGGGCGCTGAGACCCGATGGGTCAAGCGGAGTCTGAACGGGGCGGCGCATCCTCCGGCGTCTCGGTGGACACCGCCGCCGCCATGGGCAGCGCCAGCGCGCGTATCTCATCGCGAGAAAGCGCGCCCGGCACCACCACCACCGGCACCGGCCGCGGCGACAACCCGCCGCTCTTGCCCAACTGACTGACCAGCGCGCCGGGACCGCTCGGCGGCGCGGCCGCGGCCAGCACCACCAGCTTGATCGAGGTGTCCTCGATCAGCAGCTTGCGCAATTCCGGCTTCAGATCGCCCTCGCGCAGGATCGGCTCGGCCGTGACCCCGCACTCGGCCCAGGCCTCGGCGGCGAAACGCTGGGTCAGCGATTCCGCCGCATCGCGCGACTGGCGGCGCATCTCTTCGGTGATCGAGGCCCAGGGCGCGGGATCGGCCGGCTCAATCACGCGCAGCATCAGCAACCGCCAGCCGGTGTAGCGGCAGAGCAGGCCGGCATAGATCAGCGCGTCCGGGAACTCTTCGCTCTCATCGGCGATCACCAAGCAGGAAAATGCGCGCAGGTCCGCGGTCATCGCAGCGATGGTCGCTCAAACATGGCCGTACATCAAGCGCGCCAGAGGCCGACCACGTCGCGTACGTCGGCCATGATCGGCTGTGCGATGGCGCGCGCCCGCGCGGCGCCGTCGCTCAAAATGGCGTCGACGGCGCCCGGATCGGCGCTCAGCCGGCGCATCTCCGCCGCGATCGGCGCCAATTTGGCGGCGAGCGCCTCCGCCAGCGCCGGCTTGAACACGCCAAAGCCCTTGCCGGCGAAATCGTTCAGCACATCCGCGACGCTCCGCTCGGTGACGGCGGCGAAGATGCCGACGAGATTTTCCACCTCCGGCCTGCCCGCCAGCCCCTCTTTCGTTTCTGGAACCGGCAACGGATCGGTGGTCGCTTTCTTGATCTTCTGCAAGATCGTGTCGGCGTCGTCGGTCATGTTGATGCGGGTCATGTCCGAAGGATCGGACTTCGACATCTTCCTCGATCCATCGCGCAGACTCATGATGCGCGCGCCGGGCCCCTGGATCAGCGGCTCCGGCAGCGGAAAGAAGGCGGGCGCTTCGTAGTCGTTGTTGAATTTCTGGGCGATGTCGCGCGACAGTTCGAGGTGCTGCTTCTGGTCTTCGCCTACCGGCACGTGCGTCGCTTTGTAGAGCAGGATGTCGGCCGCCTGCAGCACGGGATAGTCGAACAAACCTACCGACGAACGTTCGGCGTGCTTGCCGGCCTTGTCCTTGAACTGCGTCATGCGCTCGAGCCACCCCATGCGCGCGACGCAGTTGAAAATCCACGCCAACTCGCTGTGCTCACGCACCGCCGATTGCACGAAGACGATCGACCGCTTCGGATCGACGCCGGCGGCGATGTAGGCCGCGGCGACCTCGCGGCAGCGGTTGGCGAGGTTCTTAGGATCGGGCTCGGCGGTGATCGCGTGCAGATCGACGATGCAATAGATGCATTCGAACTGGTCCTGAAGGCGCACGAACTTCTGCAAAGCGCCAAGATAATTGCCGAGATGCAAGCCGTTAGTCGGCTGCATGCCGGAAAACACGCGTTGCGGGCCCTTGTATTGGGGCGGGGCGGCGTCGGTCATGGGAAACTCCGGAACATGAGAACGGGCGCGCTTTCGGCGCGGAGCATGGGCGTCAGATCAGGGCCGCCATCGCCAGGGAAACGTTCTCAGGTTCATGGCGCGGGCTTCTATCAGCCCTCCAAGCCCGGCGGCAAGCCAGCTCCCCCGCCCGCGGGGCCTCGCTCGCGTCTGAATGCGGCGCGGACTTCCGCAATGGTGACCGCGCGAACCAGGAAGGCGACGGCGAAGTAGAACGTGCCGCCGCCCAGGATCAGCAGCGCAATCGCGGCCTCCTTCGATCCGAGCGCCGCCTCCAAGACCTCGCGATTGGCGCCGCCGAACCACAAGACCGCGAACAAAATCGCCGACGCGACGCCGATGCGCGCCAGCCGCGCGAACGCCGCCGGCGCCGGGCGGTAGGCGCCGCGAGCGACGAGCGCGCGGATCATCAGCAGGACGTTGACCCATGCCGCTATCGAAGTTGCGATTGCGAGCCCTTGGAACCCTGGCACGCCCATTGCGCGCAGCCCGAAGAACAGGGCCGCACCGATGACGATGTTGAGCACCATCGAGGTGATGGCGTAACGCATCGGCGCCTTGGTGTCTTCGCGCGCAAAGAACGCCGGCGCGTAGATTTTCGCCAACACGAATGCCGGCACGCCCCAGCCGTAATGGATGAGCGCCAACGCCGCGTTTTGCGCGTCCGCGTCGGTGAAGGCGCCGCGAGCGTAGAGACCGTCCAGCAAATAGAACGGTATCGCCAGCATCGCGGCCGCCGCCGGCAGCGTAAACGCCATCGACAGCGCCACCGCTTCGTCCAATGCGCCGCGCGCGCCCGGTTCGTCGCCCTCCTGCACCAGACGCGACAAGCGCGGCAACATGGCAACACCGACGGCGATACCAATCAGGCCCAGCGGCAATTGATAGAGCCGGTCGGCGACGTTGAGGTAGGTGATGGCGCCGCGCTCAAACGAGGCGAGCGCTTGGCTCACCATTACATTGATCTGCAACGCTCCGCCCGCAATCGCTGCCGGCGCTGCGAGCACGAACAGCCGCTTCACCGCAGGCGTCAGGCGCGGGAACGGAAATGACAACCGCGCGCCCGAACGATGCGCGCCCCACCACACCCAGAGCGCTTGCAGCACGCCGGAAATAGAAACAGCGACGATGGCTGCCAACGCGGCGTATTCCGGTTTGTCGTGAACGAAGTAGAGCGCGACGAGCTGACAGAGATTGAAGAGGATGGGCGCGGCGGCGGCGGCGAAGAAGCGGCCGTGCGCGTTCAGCACGCCGGAGAACAAGGTCGTCGCTGACATGGCCACCAAATAGGGCATGGCGAGCTGGGTCAGCACGTTGGCTAGCTGAAACGTCTCCCGGTCGTCGATGTAGCCGGCGAACAAAGCGCGGTTGATCCAGCTCATGCCGGCGATTGCGACCGCACTGAGCAATCCGACCATAAGCAAGAGCACCGAAAGCGCTTCCGACGCGAGCCGGTTCGCCGCTTCCTCGCCCTCGGCCGCAAGCGTCTTCGAGTAGACCGGCACAAAGGCTTGGCTGAAGGCGCCCTCGGCGAAGAGCCGTCTGAAGAGATTCGGGAATCGCAACGCCGCAAAGAACGCATCCGCGACCGGTCCGGCGCCCAAAGCTGCGGCGAGCGCTAGATCACGCGCAAAGCCGAACAGGCGCGAGATCAAGGTCAGACCGCCGATAACGGCGGTGTTGCGGGCAAGGCTCATGCGGAAATGCGACTCACGCTGGCGACGCTCCTGGCTACCGCGCCGTTAGCGCGCCGTCGAGGCGCGCCCGACAGCAAGCTTCGTGGGATCGGTTGGCTCGGCCGCGCGCAGCACCGCCTCCAGCTTCGCGCGTACCGCCGCGATGCGCCGCGAACCGGCGATCTGGCCGCCGCCTTCCTGTTCTTGCACGTAAAACACGTCGGAGGCGCGTTCGCCCAGGGTTTCGATGTGAGCGCTTATGATGGATACGCCCGCCTCCGCGCACACCCGCGCCAACTCCGCCAACAGACCCAAGCGATCCCGGCCGGAGGCCTCGATCACGGTCGCGTTCGGGGTGATTTCGTTGTCGATCCGGACCCAGGGCTCGATCGCAAATGCAACGTTGCGGCGCGACGGCGGCGCCGGCGCCGGCGGCGCATGATCGCTTTTCGCGGCCTGGACCAAACGCGCGGCCAGCCGCTTCAGCGTCATCGGATCGTCGGCGCCGAACGGCCTGTGATCGGCGGTTTGAATGGAGAACACGTCCACCGCGGCGCCGTCGCTTGAGGTGTGGACGCGCGCGCCCACGATGTTAGCGCCGCTGGCTGAAAGCGCCGATGCGAGGCTCGCAAACAGACCTGCCCGATCGTCGGCGTAGATCAGCACTTCGGTGACGCCTTGCTGCTTTCTGATGCGCGTCGCGACGTGAGGCACGGCGCCCTCGGCTCTCGCCCGCACCAATTCGCCCGCATGCCAGCGCAAAGCCCCGGCGTCGTGATTGAGCCAGTAGCTGTCTTCAAGGGCGGCCAGCCACGCATCGATGGGCTTGCCGCTCTTCTCGGCTAGCTCGCGCCTGGCGGCTTCTGCCATTTCCGCAAGATGGGCGCGGATGCTCTCTTCGTCCGAACGGCCGCCATGCAGCGCCGCCTCGGTGAGACGATAGAGATCGCGCAGCAATTGCCCCTTCCAATCGTTCCAGATGTTGCCGACAGCGCGGATGTCGGCGACCGTCAACACCAACAGCAAACGCAGGCGTTCGACATTGCCGACTACGTCGACGAACTGCGCCACGGTGCGCGGGTCGCCGAGATCGCGCTTCTGGGCCACATCGCTCATCACCAAGTGATGGCGCACCAGCCAGCCGACCAAGTCGATCTCCTCCGGCGGCAAACCCAAGCGCTCGCACGCGGCCCGCGCCGACTTTTCACCCTCGATTTGCTGATCGCCCTCCGCCTTGCCGGTGTCGTGGAGAAGCATCGCCAGATAAAGCGCGCGGCGATTGATGATCTTGGGAAAGACGTCGGTCGCCAGCGGATGCTGTTCCTTGTGACGCCCGCTTTCGATCTCCTCCATCGTGTCGATGGCGCGCAACGTGTGCTCATCGACCGTGAAGTGGTGATACATGTTGAACTGCATCTGTGCGACGATGCGACCGAACTCGGGGATGAACTTCCCGAGCACGCCGGCCTCGTTCATCAGCCGCAGCGCCGCGCCTTGGCGCGGCGAGATGAGCAGGTCGAGAAAGGCCGCCGCGGCGCCGGAGTGGCGGCGCCACTCCGAACCTAGTGCGCGGGCGCGCCGTGAGGCTTGTCCGAACGCCGACGGATGAATGTCGAGGTCGTGCTTCGCTGCGAGCCCAAACAGCCTGATCAGGTTTTCCGGCTGCGCCAAGACATCGTCGGACTCGACGTTGAGCCGGCCGCCGTCGATGAGAAACCCAGGCTCGATCGCGATCTGCCGCCGGCGGGCGGGCGCGAAAAATCGTTGCAGACCCTTGGGCGCGGGCTTGGCGTGATCGGCCTCAAGGCGCGCGCACAGCGTTCGGGTCAGAGCCCCGGCGTCCTTCGCCACCAAAAAGTATCGCTTCATGAAACGCTCGACGGCGCTGTGGCCGTGGCGGGCGCCGTACCCCATGAGCCTCGCCAGCTCCGGCTGAAGATCGAACGTCAGCCGCTCCTCGGCGCGGCCCGTGACAAAGTGCAGGTGACACCGAACCGTCCATAGGAATTCCAGCGCGCGCCGCATGGCGTTGCGCTCATCGTTCGTAAAAATCCCCGCCTCGACATAGTCGCGCGGGCGAACGAACCCGTAGCGCCGCTGCGCCATCCAGAAGAGCGTGTGCAGGTCCCTGAGCCCGCCCTTCCCTTCCTTGATGTTGGGTTCGACCATGTAGCGCGACGCGCCCTGACGCGCGTGGCGTTCGTCGCGTTCCCGCAGCTTTACGGCAATGTATTTCTCGTGATCACGGCTCTGCACCTCTTTGCGGAACCGGGCAAAGAGCTCGTCGGCAAGAGACTTGTCTCCGGCAATGCAGCGCCCCTCGAGCAGCGCCGTCTGGACCGTGTGATCCTCGCGCGCGAGTTTAATGCTCTCGTCGATGGTGCGCGACGCCTGCCCGATCTTGAACCCCAGGTCCCAGAGCATGTGCAGGACATATTCCGTCACGTCGCGATTGGCCGGCGTCGGCCTAGCGCCGTGAAGAAAGAGCAGATCGAGATCCGAGAACGGCGCAAGTTCGCCGCGACCATAGCCGCCGACGGCGACGAGCGCCTGGCGTTGAGCGTCGGCCCCACTTTGCGCCACAGCCAACTCGAACAGCGCGGCGACGATTTCATCGGTCGCACCCGCAAGCGCACGTGCAACGGCGCGTCCGTTCTCGCCGGCGTTCAGCCGCTCGCGCGCCATGGTTCGGCTGCGCAACGTCGCCGCTTGCAGAACCGCCTGCACGCGGGCCCGATCGTCGGCCGAGGCGGCGAGTTCGGCGCGCAACGCCTCGCCATCGACGAGGCGTTCGATCTTGGTGGATTTCAGCCGAGACGCGACCATCTCATTGCAATTTCTTCATCCTGGGGCGCCGGCGCCACTCTTGGGGCCCCTCGACAGTGACTTCTTAGTTAATTCGACAACTCAAACTTGCCTCATTTCGCGGGCACAGCCAAAGGTGTAGCGGGAGCCACAGTCTCCCGGGAGAGCTGACGTATGCGCAAAAGCGGTAAGACCATCCGCCTCAACCCCGTGGACGACGATCACCAAGTGCACGATCACCCCGCCCGCGCCGGTCTCGAAGCGATTATGGATCAAAAGCTGTTCGCGCAGCGCATCAAGAGCGAGCGCGCCTCGGCGTATTGGTTTGCCGCTTCACTCTGGGGCGTCACCGGCCTCGTGCTCGGCGGCATACTCGGCGCCTACATGATGTTCGTGGCGATGGATTCATCGTTGCCGCTGGCGTCGGAAGCCGTCTCGCGCGGCATGGCGGTCGAGCAAGCGCGCCAACGCGTCGACGAGCGTGAGCCCGCGCTCAGGGATCCTGCTGAGCAGCAGCCTTAAGCTTGTAGAGAAGCTCGAGCGCTTCTTTCGGCGACAGATGATCGGGATTGATGTCGTTGAGCGCCGCTTCCAGCGCTGACGGCGCGTGCTCTTCCATGACTTGCGCAAACAACGGCAGGTCGTCCGCGATTTCCACGCGCGCCGAACCGCCGCTCGCCTCAAGCCGTTGAAGCACGGCGCGCGCCCGCTCCACCGCGCTCTTCGGCAGTCCGGCGAGCTTGGCGACCTGAATGCCGTAGGAGCGATCGGCCGCGCCGGGCGCCACCTCGTGCAAGAACACAAGATCGCCCTTCCATTCCTTGGCGCGGAGATGGGCGTTCGCGCCCGCCTCGAGCTTGTCCGCCAGACGCGTGAGTTCATGATAGTGCGTGGCGAACACGGCGCGACATCCATTGGCCTCGTGCAAATGTTCGGCGACCGCCCAAGCGATCGCCAAGCCATCGAAGGTCGCCGTGCCGCGGCCGATTTCATCGAGCACGACCAAAGCGCGTGGACCGGCCTGATTGAGAATGGCCGCCGTCTCGACCATCTCGGTCATGAACGTGGAGCGACCGCGCGCAAGGTCGTCTGAGGCGCCCACGCGCGCGAACACGCGATCGACGATGCCGAGGCGCAATTTCTTCGCCGGCACGTAGGCGCCCGATTGTGCGAGAATCGCAAGCAGCGCGATCTGACGCAAATAGGTGCTTTTGCCGGCCATGTTCGGTCCGGTGACCACGAGCAAGCGTGGCCCCGAACGGCCGTCGGCGTCGAGGCGCGCATCGTTGGGCGTGAAGCCCTGGCCTTCGCGCCGCACGCCCTCTTCCACCACCGGATGGCGCGCCGCCTCGGCAAGCAGCGCCACAGTCTCGTCGATCTCGGGGCGGCAGGCTTGCGCTTTCTCCGCCCATTCCGCCAAGCCGGCAGCAACATCGAGCGAAGCCAGCGCCTCCGCCGCCGCCCGGATCGGCGCTTCGTTAGCGGCAGCCCGTGCGGCGAATTCCTTGAACAGCGCCAGCTCTCTCGCCAGCGCCGCTTCGCCGGCGCGCGCGATCTTTGCATCCAGCTCGGCAAGTTCGGTGGTGGTGAAGCGGATGGAGCCGGCATTGGTCTGGCGGTGAATGAAGCGCGCGTTCAACGGCGGCGACATCAGCGCTTCAGCCTGCTTGGTGGTGGCGTCGATGTGATAGCCGAGCACGTTGTTGTGCTTCAGCTTCAGACCGGCGATGCCGCTCTCTTCGGCGTAGCGCGCCTGCAAACCCGCAATGACCTTGCGGCTGTCGTCGCGAAGCGCGCGCGCTTCGTCCAGAACCGCATCGTATCCGGCGGCAATGAAGCCACCGTCGCGCGCAAGCAGCGGAATGTCGGCCGCAAGCGCGCGCTCTAGCGTGTGAGCCAAGTTCGCGCTCTCACGATGCGCCGATAGCGTCAACGCCGCCACAGCGCGGACGATCTCCGGCGGCGCGGCCATGCTCGCCTCACCGCAGCGGGCGGCGGCGCGATCGCCCGCCGTCAGCCCATCGCGTAGGCTGGCGAGATCGCGCGGGCCGCCGCGGCCAAGCGCCAACCGCGTCAGCGCACGGGCCAGATCTCCGGCGGCGCGAAGTTCCGCGCGCACCGCGGCGCGCGTGGCGCGCGCCTCGAGGAAAAACTCGACGGCATCGAGCCGGGCGTTGATCGCGCCGACATCCGTCAGTGGCCGAGCGATGCGTTCGGCCAACATGCGCCCGCCGGCGGAGGTCACGGTGTGATCGATGCAATGCAGCAGCGATCCGTCTCGTCCGCCGCGCACCGAACGCTCGATCTCCAGCGCTGCGCGCGTAGCGGCGTCGATGGCCATGAAAGCACGCTCTGCGTTTCGCCGCGGCGGCTGCAAACGCGGCGCGGCGCCGGCCTGCGTCAGCTCGACGTAGTCGAGCAGCAAGCCCATGGCCGAAAGCTCGGCGTCGCTGAAATCGCCGAAGCCATCGAGCGCGGCGACCTCGAACGCCGCCCTGATGCGGCGCGCCGCCGTCTTGGCGTCGGCCTTCACGGACGGGCGCAGCGTAAGCGCCGCTCCGGCAACACGCGCCGCCTCGCTCACGCGCGCGGCGTCCGGTTCCACAGCCAGAAGCTCAGCTGGCGCGATGGCTGCGATCTCTTCTTCAACGCCGGCATAGTTCAGTGGGCGCGTCTCGAACGATCCCGTTGACACATCCGCCCAGGCGATGGCGGCGCCGTCGCTCGTGAACGCAATCGCGGCCAGGCGGTTGGCGGCGCGAGCTTCCAGCAGCGCTTCTTCCGTCAAGGTGCCGGGCGTCACCACCCGCACGACGCCGCGCTGCACGATCGACTTGCCGCCACGCTTCTTGGCCTCAGCCGGATCTTCAAGCTGTTCGCATACGGCGACCTTGAATCCGGAACGAATGAGCTTGGCGAGATACGTCTCGGCCTGATGCCAGGGCACGCCCGCCATCGGGATTGGTTCGCCGCCATGTTGGCCGCGCTTGGTCAGCGTAATACCTATGGCGGCCGACGCCTTCTCGGCATCCTCGAAGAACAGCTCGTAGAAATCGCCCATGCGAAAGAAGAGCAGGCTGCCCCGGTGATCGGCCTTGAGGCGCAGATACTGGGCCATGACGGGAGTTGCCCGCCCGTCAAGTCCGCCCTCCCGGTCCGACATGTCGTTCATGGTACGTCCATAGCAGAATTCACCCGGAGTCTCACACCAGATGGGATATGGCGCGGTCCGGGCTTGAGCGCGAGGGCCCGCGTCTCTAGTGTGGTCACGGACGTGCCTTTCAGGAGAGATGGGGTTCGATGAGTAGCGACAGAAAGATCGGGAAGCGCCCGAATATCACCGACGAGGAAGCGCTCCTCTTCCACCAGATGGGCAAGCCCGGCAAGCTCGAGGTCCACCCGACCAAGCCGATGGCGACCCAGCGCGACCTCTCGCTTGCCTACAGCCCGGGTGTCGCCGTGCCGGTGCGCAAGATCGCGGAGAACCCCGATTCGGCCTATGACTACACGGCCAAGGGAAACCTGGTGGCGGTGATCTCGAACGGTACCGCCATTCTCGGCCTCGGCGACCTCGGGGCGCTGGCCTCGAAGCCGGTGATGGAGGGCAAGGCCGTGCTCTTCAAGCGCTTCGCCGATGTCGATTCGATCGACATCGAAGTGACGACCCAGGACGTGGAAGAATTTGTCACCACCGTCCGCAATATCGGCCCCACCTTCGGCGGCATCAATCTCGAAGACATCAAGAGCCCGGAATGCTTCGTCATAGAGAGCCGCCTGCGCGACGAACTCGACATTCCCGTCTTCCACGACGATCAACACGGCACCGCGATCATCGCGGCGGCCGGTCTGCTCAACGCCTGCGAACTCACGGGCAGACGGCTTGAGGACATCACCGTCGTCTGCAATGGCGCGGGCGCGGCGGGCCTCTCCTGCATTGCGCTGATCAAACGGCTGGGCGTGCCGCATGAAAACGTGATCGCGCTCGACCGCGAGGGCGTCATCTATCGCGGCCGCGAAAAGGGCATGGACCAGTTCAAGGCCGCTCACGCCGTCGACACCAAGGCGCGCACGCTCGCCGACGCCATGAAGGGCGCCGACGTGTTCATGGGGCTCTCGGTGGCCGGCGCCGTCACCAAGGACATGGTCAAGTCGATGGCGAAGAAGCCGATCATCTTCGCCATGGCCAATCCGGACCCTGAGATCACACCCGAAGAAGCGCATGACGCTCGTAAAGATGCGATCGTCGCCACCGGCCGCTCGGACTATCCGAACCAAGTCAACAACGTGCTCGGGTTTCCCTACATCTTCCGCGGCGCGCTCGACGTGCGCGCGCGCACGATCAACGAAGAAATGAAAGTCGCTGCCGCGCGCGCGCTGGCTGAATTGGCGAAGCAAGACGTGCCGGACGAAGTCGCGGCAGCCTATCACGGGCGGCGGCCGAAGTTCGGACCCGAATACATCATCCCCGCGCCCTTCGATCCGCGTCTCATTTCGGAGATTCCGCCCTATGTCGCGCAGGCGGCAATGGACACCGGCGTCGCCCGCAAGCCGATCGCCGACATGCAAGCCTACAAGCACGGTTTGGCGCAGCGGCTCGATCCTACCGCCGCGATGATGCAGCGCGTGCAGACGGTGGTGCGGCGCAAGCCCAAGAACATTGTCTTCGCCGAAGGCGAAGAGCCATCCGTTATCCGCGCCGCCTATGCCTTCCGCGAGTTGGGCCTGGGAGAACCGGTGCTTATCGGCCGCGAAGAGACTGTGCGCGCCAACATGACTCAGGTCGGCGTGCCCGCGAACGCGCCGTTGCGGGTGGTCAACGCCCGGCTCTCCGAGCACAACGCGCTCTACGCCGATTACCTCTACAAGCGGCTGCAGCGTTTCGGCTATTTGCAGCGCGACGCGCACCGGCTCGTCAACCAGGATCGCAACGTTTTCGGCGCCTGCATGGTCGCACTCGGCCACGCCGACGGCATGGTCACCGGCGTCACCCGCAACTACGCCACGGCGCTCGACGATATTCTGAAAGCCGTCGACCACGCGCCGCGAGAACGCGCAATCGGCATGTCCGTCATTCTGATGAAGGGACGCACGCTCTTCATCAGCGACACGGCGGTGTGCGAGTTCCCGAATCCGCAGGAGTTGGCGCAGATTACGCTCCAGTCGGCGGCGATGGCGCGGCAATTCGGCGTGACGCCCCGTGTGGCGTTGATCTCCCACTCCAATTTCGGCAATCCGAAAATGGAACGCTCTGAGAAAATCCGCGAAGCGGTGACCCTGCTCGACCGGCGCGAGGACGTCGACTTCGAGTACGAGGGCGAGATGAACGTCGATGTCGCGCTTCATCCCGACATGCGCGAACTCTACCCGTTCTCGCGCTTATCCGAGCCCGCCAACGTGCTGGTGATGCCGGCGCTGCACTCGGCTTCGATCGCCACCAGCCTGCTCACCACCGCAGGTGGGGCCACGGTGATCGGCCCCGTGCTTACGGGATTGGCGAAGCCGATTCAGATCGCACCGCTCGGCGGCACGGTCTCCGACATCGTGAGCTACGCCACGCTGGCGGCGTTCCAAGCTGCGGAAGCGAAGCCCGAGGCGAAGGCCTAGCGCGGCGGACTTTGAGTCCGCCTCAGTTTGATGGCGGGCGAGGCGCGGACTTAAAGTCCACAAGCCGCGCTAGAGACTTCTGAATTTAAAGCCTCTTTGCACTTTGAATGCGACACGGGGTTCGATCCCTGGCGCTATAGTCGCATTCAAAGCGCGAGGCTTTAGGCCGGCGCGGGCGCTTCGCTGTTCTCAGCGGCTGGCGGCGAACGACGCATCACCGCCAGCGCGAAGATGAGCGCGCCGACGCCGATCACGCCGGAATAGATGAAGAAGGTCATGTAGCCCGCGGCGAACGATTCCGCTGGAATGCCGCGCTCCTGCACCAGATGCGCAAACGCCGTCGGCGACATATTGATGAACCAGCCGCGCAGCCACTCGCTCTCCCCCGCCGCGGCAGCCGCAGTGGCGCCTTCGACAATCCGCCCAGACACCGCCGCGAGGATCTTCCCCGGCAACGCATAGAGCGACGAGAACAGCGCATACTGCGTCGCGGTGAAACCAAGACTGGTGAGGCTCGACATGTAGGCGATGAGCGCCGTGCCGGCGATGCCTGCCGACACGTTGTCGATGGCGATGCAGATGTAGAGCCCCGGCAGCCACGGGCCAGTGAAGACCAGGCCGCCGAAGGCGATATTCGACAACGGCTGGACGATGGCGCCGACGACCAGCGACCGCATTAGCCCGAATCTAGCGACCAGCCAGCCGCCAAATCCAATCCCAGCCATCGACATGAGCACGCCGAACAACTTCCGCGCGCCGGCGATCTCATCGAGCGAGAAACCGACATCGACATAGAAAGCGGTCATCAGATTGAGCACGAAGTCCGCGATGCGATAGACGCAGATCATCGCCAGGATCAGTGCGCCGGTGCCGCTGTAGCGCTTGAAGAAATCCTCGAGCGGTTCTTTCAAAGTGCCGGCGAAATAGGCGCTCGGCCGCGACTTGAACATCGGATAGGTCGCGAACGCGACAATGGCCAAGCCGACGGCGACGGCAAAAACCTGCCACATCGCGCCCCATGGCTTGCTGGTCCAGAACTCGGCGAAGCTTGGCGCGGCGTCGGCCAAGCCGATCCAAGGGAACATGAAACTGAGCGGCTCGGGTTTGCCCGAAAGGCCCGCGCCAATGAAACAGGCGCCGAACGCCAAGAGCGCAATCCGGACGATCCACTCGGTCGCCTCCATCCACAATGGCGTTGTCGCCGGCGGAAACGGCTTCGGCTCGACGCTCCGCTCACGCGGCGCCAGCAGCACGCCCAAAATGCCGATGCCCATGACGATCGCCATCGCCGCGTAGGCTGCGGTCCAGCCAATGCGCGAGGCGAGAAAGAGCGGCGCCGCTCCAGAGACGACAACCGCGAGTCGGTAACCCCATTGGTACGCTGCGGCCATCACGCCCTGACGCTCGACGGCCGCGACCTCGATACGCCATGCGTCGATAGCGATATCCTGGGTTGCGCCGAACACCGCCGTCATCACCGCGAGAACGGCGACAACGCCGATGAGACTGATGTCGGGATCGGGCTGCACGGCGCCTTCGACCCCGCCCGCAACGGCCGCCGAAACAGTGGGCATGTTGATGGCGATGGCCCAGATGCCGAACACGATTCCGATCTGCACCAACAGCATCCAGGATCGCCGCTTGCCGAACAGCTGGTAGAGCACCGGTATCCGCACGCGATCCACGATCGGCGCCCACAGGAACTTGATCGCGTAGGTGATGGTCACCAAACTGAACAAGGTGATGACATCGAGCGGCAGTTTCGCCTGCCGCATCCAGGCGGAGATGGTGTCGTAGAGCAGCAGGTTCGGCAGGCCCGCTGCGAACCCCAGCATCAGCATCACCAGGCTGCGCCGTTCGAGGAAGACCGCGAGCGCGTCCCAGGTCGTGCGCTTGGGTGCAGCGGCGGTTGAGCTTACATTTGACATGCGCCGGTCTCCGCCCCGCTTACTCGCCGCCGAACGTGGCCGGGTTCGGGCGTTGCGTAAAGCGCGCCGCGACAGCAAGCAGGCGCTGGGCGTCGATCGGTTTGGTGATGAAATCGTCCATGCCCGCCTTGGCGGCGCGCGCCCGCTCCGCTTCGCCGGCGTCGGCGGTGAGCGCCACGATCGGCGCGCCGGCGGACGGCCCCTGAGCGGCGCGAATGCGGCTGGCGACCTCGAAACCGTCGAGGCGCGGCATGCGGATGTCGAGCAGGATGAGATCGAAGGCGGCGGCGCTGGCGGCGGTCACGGCCTCCTGCCCGTCCTGCACGCTGGTCACGACACAACCGGCGCGCGTCAGCAGAGTGCGCGCCAGCAGCGCGTTGATGGGATTGTCCTCGGCGATCAGCACCCGCAGCCCCGCCAGGATTTGCGGCGGCGCCTGGTCGATGCGGCGGGGTTCCGGCGGCGGCGGTTCACCCTCGCCGAGTGCTGCCTTGATCCGCTGCGCCAGCGAGCGCCTACGCACCGGCTTCAGCGCGTAATGCTCGATGCCAGCCGCGCGACAGGCCGCGATCGCCTGGCGGCGCTCCTGCGGCGCCAGCGCAATCAACGCGCGCGCGCTGCGCTTCAGCGCATCGATCTCTTCGCCATCGATGTCATCGCGCCAGTCGATCAGAATTGCGTCGGGGCGACTGTCGCGTTCCGCCGGCATCGCGCCCAGCGAGATTAAGACTCCGCGCAAGCTTTGCGTCAGCAGCGGCGATCGGCTCACCACCGACACGCGCAGACCCGTCAGCATGAGCGGCGATGGCGCTTGTGTTTCGGCGGTTGGGAACGGCAGCTCCACCCAAAAAATTGCGCCGGCGCCGGGGCTCGACGTCAGGCCTACTTCGCCACCCATGGCGCGCGCCAGTTTCTTCACGATCGCCAGACCGAGGCCGGCGCCGCCGTGGCGCCGGGCGACGCCGGCATCGGCCTGCGTGAATTCCTCGAAGATCAGCGCCTGCTTGTCGGGCGGCACGCCGAAACCGGTATCGCGCACATTGAAGCGCAGGCGGCCATTCGGCCGCGGCGCCATCTCCAGCGCGACGCCGCCGGATTCGGTGAACTTCACGGCGTTGCCGGCAAGGTTGAAGAGAATCTGCCGCAGCCGCCCCTCGTCGCCGATGACGCGCGCCGGCGCATCGGCGCGCACCGACACGGCAACCTCCAGACCTTTGTCGAACGCGCGCGGCGACAACAACTCCGCCACGTCCTGCATCGTCGCTTCCGGATCGAACGGCGCGGACTCGAGTTCGACCCGCCCCGCCTCCAGGCGCGAGTATTCGAGAATTTCCGTGATCAATTCGAGCAGCAATTCGCCCGATTGCTTGATGGCGCCGACATAAGTCTGAGCACTCGGCTCAAGCGCGCCCAGCTCCAGCAGACCCGCCATGCCCAATATGCCGTTGAGCGGCGTGCGCAATTCGTGGGTGAGCGTCGCAAACAAGGTGGTCTTGGCACGCAGGGCTTCCTCGGCGGCGCGCACGTGACTGCTGATGTCGTGCGCCAAGACCAAACGTGCGCCGTCGTTGAGCACGCGCTCGACCCACTCGAAACGCCGCCCGTCCGGCGCTGGCGCCACGAAGCGGCGCTCGCCATTTGCGAAAGCGGGCGGCTGGATTCTGCCCCAGGGCGGACGCTGCGGGCCGATCCATTGCCGAAACGTCGCCCGAAACGCCGCATTGGCGCGGAGCAATGCGCCATCGGCCGCCAGCACCGCGACCGGGTCGGGCAAGACGTCAAAGGCGTCAAAGGCGAGCGCTGCGGCTGGCTGTGCCATGGGGCAGATCAAGCCCGCGCGCGGTTAAGAAACCCTGGCGAAACCCTGGTCCGCGCTCGCCCATTGCCGCTTCAGGCTTAACGCTTCGGCGACATGAACCCGCCGCACCGCCTCCGAGCCGTCGAGATCGGCGATGGTGCGGGCGACTTTGAGGGTGCGGTGATAGGCGCGCGCCGACAGCGCCAGCGACTCGGCTGCTTTGGAGAGCAAGGCCGCGCCCGCCGCATCCGGCGCCGCCACGCGTTCCAGCGATTCAAGATCGAGCGCCGAGTTGAGGCCGGCGGCGCGCGCGTTTTGCGCTTCGCGTGCGCGGCTGACGCGTGCCGCCGCTTCCGCCGTTCCCTCAACCGGCGGCGGCAACGCAAGATCCGCTGCGGTGACCGGCGGCACGTCGAGCTGGATGTCGATGCGGTCGAGCAGCGGGCCGGACAGCCGCGCCTGGTACTCGATCGCGCAACGCGGCCCGCGCCGGCACATGCCGGCGCCAGGACCGCCGCCGCAGCGACACGGATTCATCGCCGCGGCAAGCAGGATGCGCGCCGGATACGTCACGTGATGATTGGCGCGCGCGATCAGCACGCTGCCGCTTTCGAGCGGCTGGCGCAGCGCATCGAGCGCCTGTTGCGAAAATTCCGGCAGCTCGTCGAGAAACAAGACGCCCTGGTGGGCGAGGCTGATCTCACCGGGCTTGGCGCGCAAGCCGCCGCCGACGAGCGCCGCCATCGAGGCCGAATGGTGCGGCGCGCGGAATGGTCGGGTACGGGTCAATTGCCCGCGTTCAAGCAGTCCCGCCACCGAATGCAGCATCGAGACTTCGAGCAATTCCTCCGACGTGAGCGGCGGCAGCAACCCAGGCAGACGCTGCGCCAGCATCGACTTGCCCGCGCCCGGCGGACCGACAAACAAGATATTGTGTGCGCCCGCCGCGGCAATTTCGAGCGCGCGCTTGGCCTGCTCTTGCCCGCGTACGTCGCGCAAATCGGGCACGGCCGCGCCGCTGACCAGATCGCCGCGCTCTGGCGGTTTCAGCGCCGCGCCGCCGCGAAAGTGATTGACCAGGGAGAGCAAGGTTGGCGCGGCGATCACTTCGCCGCCGGCCCATGCCGCTTCGGCGCCGCATGCTTCGGGGCAGATGAGCGCCGCATCCATGGCGTGCGCCGCCATCGCCGCCGGCAACGCGCCTGGCGCGGGCGCGAGCGCGCCATCGAGCCCGACCTCGCCGAAGCAAACGACGCCGTCGAGCGCATCGTGCGGCAGCGCGCCAATTGCGGCCATCATGGCGAGCGCGATCGGCAGATCGTAATGGGTTCCTTCTTTCGGCAAATCGGCCGGCGCGAGGTTCACGACCAATCGCCCCGCTGGGATCGCAAGACCGATCGAGGCGAAGGCGGCGCGAACCCGTTCTCGCGATTCCGAGACAGCTTTGTCGCCCAAGCCGACGATGACGATGCCGGGCTGCCCGCCCGTCATTTGCACCTGCACTTCGATCCGGCGCGCCTCGAGGCCGGCAAAAGCTATTGTCGTCGCCGTTGCACATGTCTGCATGACGCCCGCCCTTTATCCACAAGCGACGCCGTGGACTGTACAGGATCGGAACAAATAGGCAACATAAAAAGAACGGTCCGGGCGGATGGCTGCAAGCCGTCTGAGGACCGTACCCTACGCCTCTGAATGGGTCGCGCCAAGCAGCCTAGAAAATGCGGTCCGATTCAGTTCTGCCCGGTGGGGGCGCCGTCATCGGCGGGCACGCCGTCCGGCCCGCGGAACTCGGGTCCCGCCGGCGCCTGCGCGTAATACGGCAAGTCGGGCGCGCGCACCTGCATGAACGAGACGACACGGCGAACGCCGCCGACCGTACTCGCGATCTCGGCCGCGCGGCGCAGCTCGTAATCGCTGCGCGCCAGCCCCATGAGATAGACGTTGCCGTGAAACGTCTCGATGTTGACGTTGATGGCGCGCACCGCGGGGCTTGCAGTCAACCGCGCGCGAATTTGCGCGGTGATCAGTTCGTCCTGCGCGTTGACCATCATGGTCGAAGGCTGACCGACGACGATTTCATTGTAGATGTGATCGATCGTGCGCACGCTGCGCGCGATGGTCTCGGCGGCCTGCTTGTGTTCTTCGGTCGGCGCGGTGCCCGACAGAAGCAGATTGCCGTTTGCGACCTCGACATCGACCTCTTGGAAGGCCGCGCGGTCAGCCGCCATCAAGCGCATCTTAACCTGCTGCGACGCCGCCGCATCATCAATGCCCTCGCCGATGGTGCGATCCTGAGCGGCGTAGATGCCGACGCTGGCGGCGGCGCCGAGAGCGGCGGTCATGCAGCCGCTGACGCCGGCGGAAGCGGCGAAAACGGCGAGAAGGACGGCGATTTTGCGCATGTGCGCCAGTTTGCACTTGGATCGTTTCGGCACGCTTAAAATCAGGCGCCGACGCGTTCGTTCCACCAGGCGCCGCGTTCATGCCTTGGCAACAGACTTGAACCAACCACTACCAGATCGAAGCGCATCGGCGCGCCAGTAAGACGCCAACGCCCGGCAAGCACTTGCGCGGCGCGTGCGATGCGCTGTTGCGCGGTCGGCGTCACCGCATGGGCGCCGGCGTCGTACGTGTTGCGGGCTTTGACCTCGACGATGACCAGCACGCCGCCCTTCCAGGCCGCAACATCCACTTCGCCGTACGGCGTGCGCAGGCGATGGCCGAGGATGCGATAACCTTTGCACATGAGGAAAAGCATCGTGACCCACTCGGCCACGCGCCCGCGGCGCTCGGCGCGTTCGCGACTCACGCGCGGTCCTTGAGCGCCAGCGCGCGCGCATAGGCGCGCTTGCGCGGCACGCCGAGCGTGCGCGACGCTTCGCTCGCCGCTTCCTTGACGCCGCGCTCCAGAACGCCTTCCAGAAACGCATCGAGCGCTTCGTCGCTGGCTTCTTCGGCGCGGGCGGGCGGGCCGACGACGATCACAATCTCCCCTTTCGGCGCGCCCGCCTCGGCATAATGTTGGGCAAGCTCCTCGAGCGATCCACGTCGGGTCTCTTCGAACAGTTTGGTGAGCTCCCGCGCCACCGCCGCCGGACGGGCGCCAAGCGTCTCCGCCATATCGGCCAGCGATTCGATCAGGCGCGGCCCGGACTCGTAGAAGATCAGTGTCGCGTCGATTTCGGCCAATTCCGCAAGCGCGGTGCGCCGCGCGGTTGGTTTGGACGGCAGGAAGCCCGCGAACATGAAGCGATCCGTCGGCAGCCCCGACACTACTAGGCCCGCGAGCAGCGCCGATGGCCCCGGTATCGGAAACACGCGATAGCCCGCCTCGATGACCGCGCGCGCGAGCTTGAAGCCCGGATCGGAGACGAGCGGCGTTCCGGCATCCGAGATGAGCGCCACCCGCTCGCCCCTGCCTAGCGCGTCGAGAATGACATCCCGCACAGGTTCGGCGTTGTGCTCGTGATACGACGCGAGCCGAGGTTTCAAGCCGTAGGCGTCGAGCAGCTTGACGGCGACACGGGTGTCTTCGGCATAGACACGGTCGGCGCCGCCCAGAACATCGAGCGCGCGCAGGGTGATATCGCGGAGGTTGCCGATCGGGGTCGCGACCACATAAAGGCCCGTTTCCAAGGGTGGACTGGATTCGCGGGCGCCCATACGGTCGCGCGCGCTTTCCTTGGGGTCAGACAAAGGCTTGCTCATGGCTTCGGCCAAATCATCGGCGCGGTTGTTCGCTACGCCAAGCGCCAAGACGGCTGCGGCGGTCAGTTTGGCCGCCTTGATGGCGGCATGCGCCACCGCCCCGACGCCTGGGCCCGGCCCGGCGACGCCGCCGCCCGGTCCGTCCACCACCCCCGACCAGCAGGTCGAGACCCGCGATGGGGTCACGCCGCCGTTCATGCGCGGGCGCCAGATCGTGCGCGTCGGCCTGCTCTTGCCCTTCCGTCAGCGGCCCCAGGACGCCACTGCTATCTATAACGCGGCCGAACTGGCGCTGTTCGAACTCGGCAACGAGAACACGCTGCTGATGCCGCGCGATTCCGGCGCAGACGCCGCTTCGGCCACGGCGACCGCGCGCGCCTTGCTGGCGGACGGGGCCGACATCATCATCGGGCCGGTGTCGCGCGAAGGCGTCACTGGCGCGGCGGCCGCAGCGCGCAGCGACGGCGTGCCGATGATCGGCCTCTCCTCCGACCGCGCGGTCGCGGGCAACGGCGTCTATCTCCTGAGCTTCCAGCTCGAAGACGAGATCGCACGGCTGGTGTCGTACGCCGCCGATCGGAACATCCGCTCGATCGCGCTGCTGGCGCCGTCGAACGAATATGGCCGCCGGGTCGAGAGCGCGCTGCGCGCCGAAGCGGCGGCGCGCGGCGTCACCGTCGCGGCTTCGCAACTCTATGCGCGCACAGAGACGGACGCGACAGCGGCGGCGAATGCGCTGTCGGCAACGCTGCGCGCGCGCCCAGCGCAAGGCATTGTCATTGCCGAAAACGGCGCGCCTCTGCGCGCGATCGGCACGGCTTTGGTGCAGAGCGGACTCGATACGCGGCAGGTGCGCCTGATGGGCACAAGCGTGTGGGCCGGCGAAGCGGAACGCGAGCCGTCACTGGCGGGCGGCTGGTATGTGGCGCCCGATCCATCGGCGCGGGTCGAGTTCGAAAATCGTTATCGCGCCGCCTTTGGCGAAGCGCCGGGCAGGCTGGCGAGTCTTGGCTACGACGCGGTGGCGCTGGCCGCCTTGCTGTCGCGCGAGCGCGGCGCGGACGGCTTTACGCCGGGCGCGTTCGAAAATCGCGAAGGCTTCGCGGGTTCGGACGGCCTCTTCCGGTTTGGCGCGACCGGCGCGGTGGAGCGCGGACTTGCGATCATTCAAGTCGGCGCCAACACCAATTCGGTGGTTGACGCAGCGCCGCGTCGCTTCCCCGAAAGCGGAACCTAAGAAACCAGTTCAGCCACGATTCTGTTGGCGAGCAGGCGGCCGGACGCGGTCAGCCGCAATCGACCGTCGTCGAGGGCGACGAGCCCTTGTTCCTGAAGCCACGCCAGCGCCTCGGCGTTGAGCGGGCGTCCGCGAAGGTTCTCGACTGCGGCTAAGTCCACGCCTTCCTCGATGCGGAGGCCCATCAGCAGCATTTCGTCCGCGGCCTGTTCGTTCGTCAGCCGCGTTTCGGAAATCCAGCCGGCGCCATTTTCGCGCACGGCGTCAATGTAGTCGGACGGGCGCTTGTGCGCCTCGAACGCCAAACGCGCGCCGTCGTGGGTCATGCGGCCATGGGCGCCGGGGCCAACGCCGATCCAATCCTGGCTTGTCCAATAGAGCGTGTTGTGGCGCGAGCGCGCAACGGGCGAGCGGGCGTGATTGGAGATCTCGTAGGCGTGGAAGCCTGCGCCCGTGCAGATGGCTTGCGTCGCCTCATAGAGCTCCGCTGCAAGATCGTCGCCCGGCGGCAGCAACTGGCCGCGATCGGCGCGGCGTGCGAACGCCGTGCCTGCCTCAATGGTCAGCTGGTAAAGCGAGAGATGCTCAATCGGCAGCGCCAATGCTGCGGTGAGCTCCTCGCGCCACGACGCGACACTCTGGCCTTCGCGCGCATAGATCAGGTCAAGCGAGATGCGCTTTCCCGTCGCCACAGCAGCTTCGACAGCATTGAGTGACGCCTTGGAATCGTGCTTGCGGCCCAGCGCCTTGAGCGCGGCATCGTCGAACGCTTGTGCGCCGATCGAAAAGCGATTGACGCCGGCGGCGGCCTGCTCCGCGAACAAAATCGCGTCCTCGGGATTGGCCTCGAGGGTGACCTCACAATCGGGCGCTAGGTCGAAGCACGTCGCAGCCGCCTCAATCAATCGCGCAATCTCGCCTCCGCTGAGCAATGACGGCGTGCCGCCGCCGAGGAAAACGCTCACGATTTCGCGGCGTCCGAAGCGCCGCGCATGCGCGGCGAGATCGGACGCAATCGCCTCAAGCAGCGGCGCGTTGTCGGCGCCGCGCGCGCGATAGACGTTGAAGTCGCAATACGGGCAGATGGCGCTGCAATATGGCCAGTGCACATAAAGGCCGGTCGCGTTCATGCGAGCGACGCGACGAGCTTCTCGAATGCGCGCGCGCGATGGGTGAGCGGCAGCTTCTCGTCGTGGCTCATCTCGCCAAACGTCCGCGAGAATCCTTCGGGCTCGAAAATCGGATCGTAGCCGAAGCCCTTGTCGCCGCGCGGCGGCCAGACGATGCGCCCACGCGCCTCGCCCTCGAAAACTTCGACGCCGCCTCCGGGCAGCGCCAACGCCAGCGCGCAGACAAAGCGCGCGCCGCGATCCTTGCCGCTGACGTCGAGCAACTCCCACACGCGCGCCATGGCGGCGGCGAAATCCTTGTTCGGCCCGGCCCAGCGGGCGGAATAGACGCCCGGGTCGCCACCCAGCGCGAAGACCTCAAGGCCGGAATCGTCCGCCAGCGCCGGCAGGCCAGAGGCGGCAGCCGCAGCGCGCGCCTTGAGCGCTGCGTTGCCCACAAAGGTGGTCTCGGTCTCCTCCGGCTCCGGCAGGCCGAGGTCGGCGGCGGACACCGGCTCCAGCCCAAGCGGCCCGAGCAGCGCCGAAATCTCCCGAACCTTGCCGGCATTATGGGAAGCGACGACCAGGCGGTCGGTCAGGCGGGGCATGATTACAACACTTGTTTGACGCCGGGCCAGCAGGTCTATATCGTTTATCAATAAACCCCGTCTATGCTTCCCGGAAGAGGATTTCCGCCAACCATGAAGGCCCTCGGCAAAGGCTCCATTGCATCCTGGATTCGGGTCGGACTGACGTTCGCCTGGATCCTGCTGTGGATCGCCGCCATCGCGGTTGGGCTCGGCGCGATCGGCTACGGCGTCCTGCTGGCGTTGATCGCCAATGGCGCCATCGACCCCGCCCTGCTTGAGGGCGGCGCCGGCAACGCCGAGATCGGCGGCGGCAGCGGCGACTTCCACATCAGCTACGATCAGCCCGGCGGCGGCACATGGCCAGTGGTGGTTCCCAGCCTGCTGATTGCGGCGGTCGCTATCGGCGGCGCGCTGATCATCGTCTGGCGCTTGCGCAAGCTCTTCGACGCCTTCTCCAGCGGCGAGCCGTTCAAGCGCGAGAACGCCAAGCATCTGCGGGTGATCTGGATCACCATGCTGGTGATCGAACTGTCCCGGTACCTGCTGATGGGATTGACCGGCATCTTGCTCGCTAATTTCGGCAGTCCGCACGTCGAGGCCAATTACACGTTCTCTGTCGACCTCTCGACCTGGGGCTCCATCCTCATCCTGATCGTCTTGGCCGAGGTCTTCCGCGAAGGCGCGCGCCTCAAGGAAGAGCAGGAGCTGACGATCTGATGGCGATCCGCGTCACCCTCGACCGCATTCTGCTCGACCGCCGCATGTCGCTGACCGAGCTTGCGGCGAAGGTTGACGTCACCCTCGCCAATCTCTCGATTCTGAAGACCGGCAAGGCCAAGGCGATCCGCTTCTCGACGCTCAACCGCCTCTGCCGCGTGCTCGAATGCCAGCCGGGCGAACTGCTCAGCTATGAGCCCAGCGAGAACGACGCGCTCGAAGAAGCCGCCGATCAGGCGGCTGAATAACTAGACAAACCCATCCGACAGCGCTTCGTTGGCTAGGGGACGGGGTAATGGCGGACGTATTCCTCTCTTACAGACGTGACGAGCGGGCCTCCGTCGAGACGATTGCGTCGCGCCTGCGAAGCCTGGGCCTTACCGTTTGGTTCGACGCCAGCATGAGCGCGGGCGAGACCTTCAATGCTGAGATCGACCGAGAAGCCCGCGCTGCGAAGGCCATCTTGGTTTGTTGGTCTCCCGCAGCGCGACAATCAGCGTGGGTCAATGCCGAGGCGATGATTGGGTTCAACCAAAAGAAGCTCGCCGCGTGCCAAGTTGCAGGATCAGAGGACTTCGACCCCCCAACTCCGTTTAATGCCGTTCAAACGGAAGACCTGCGCGAGTGGCTGCGCTCCCCCGACCAGGAACATCCCTGTTGGCAAGGCGTGCTTCGCGGCCTGGGGAAACTGTGTGGCCGTCAAGACATCGAGAGTTGGGGCGCACTCACCAACTGGTCCACATCCGAAGAGTTGAGAAACTGGATCGCCAATTACCATGCTAGCCCTCTATTTCCGTTGGTGGACCGCGCTCTGCAAGTGCGCCTAAGGGAAGAAGCAGAGCGCGCCGTCGCGGAAAAGCAAGCTCGATTACGAAGGTTAGAGGAGGAGGCCGAACGCCAGCGGCAAGCAAAGCTCCAAGCCGAAGTCGAAGCGGAGCGAGAAAGGCGAAGGAACGGTCCGACGGCAGTGTTCTGGGGATCGATTTTGTGCATCCCATTGTTCTTCTCTGCCTACGCAATCGTGGCTTGCTTAGCTTTCGTAGCACTCATGACGTTCCAGTGGCTCGGCGAAAGCGCCCGCGGGGACGGACTGACCTACGGTGCTGAACTCATATCCGCCCTCGGCTCAGCCTATGCGGGTGTCTTCGCCGGGCGGACGGCGATCGACGCGACAATCAAAGCCTGGACCGGGTGGCCCACGTTTGTTGCGCTGCTCGTATCCTGGATCATTGTGATTATTGTTGTCCTCACAACTATCCCAATTGGCGGCAACCTCTGGCTCATTGTTCTTCTTGTTGGCCACGCAATAGTCGGCACACTCTCAGGGTTCCACCTGATTGCGCGAAAGAAACAGGCATCACCATGATCAAACGCGGCGTGCTTCTGGTGTTGGCGCTTCTCTGCTTTGCCTGGGCAGCATGGTCTGCATTTCGAATGGTTTTCACCGCCAACGAATATGAGTTTCGTGAGTGGGTCGTTAGCATCGGCCTCGAACTGGGCCTGGGTATCCTGCTTTTGTCTTGGGCAAGGGAGCGCAGCCAATGACATTTCTCGCTCAGATTTTGTATCTGCACGATGAGGGTCGCCTTGATTGCTCCGCCTACGTGATGGCCGCGCGCTGCGCGTCGAACAATTGCGCGCAGCCCAATTTGGCCAGGCGCATGAGTTCGGCGAACTCACCGTCGCTGAACGGGCGTTGTTCGCCGGTCGCCTGGATTTCGATCATGCGCCCATCGCCCGAGAGGATGAAATTCGCATCCACCTCCGCGCTCGAATCTTCCGCGTAGTCGAGATCGAGCACGGGCGTTCCATTGAACACGCCGCACGAGATCGCCGCCACTTGGCCGGTGATCGGGTTTTCCTTGATCACCTTCTCCTCGACCAAATATTTGCACGCCCGCGCCAGCGCCACCCAGGCGCCGGTGATCGCCGCTGTGCGCGTGCCGCCATCGGCCTGGATGACGTCGCAATCGAGCGTGATGGTGCGATCGCCCAGTTTCTTCAAATCGATCACCGAGCGCATTGAGCGCCCGATCAGCCGCTGAATCTCCTGCGTGCGTCCGGACTGTTTGCCTTGCGCCGCTTCGCGACGTCCGCGCGTGTGCGTGGCGCGCGGCAGCATGCCGTATTCGCCGGTCACCCAGCCCTTGCCTTGACCTTTGAGCCAGCCCGGCACCCCCTGCTCGACACTCGCCGTGCACAGCACATGGGTTTGCCCGAAGCGCGCGAGGCAAGAGCCCTCGGCGTACCTGGAGACCGCGGTTTCGAGCGCGATCTCGCGTAATTGGTCGGCGGCGCGGCCTGAAGGGCGCATGTGGACTCCTGAAGTGATGGGAGCACGCTCTTGGCGGATCGCGATCGCTAGGTCTAGGCGCGGCCCGGCTTGCGCACAGGCTTTGGTTCGCTACCTAGAGCCGCGCATGGCGAATCCGGCCTCCTCCGATCTGTCCTCGCTCGACGCCCGGTCGAGGGAAATCTTCCGTGAGATCGTCGAATCCTATCTGACGACCGGCGAGCCGGTCGGCTCCCGCACGCTCTCCAAACTGGGCGGCATGGGGCTCTCGCCAGCGTCGATCCGCAACACCATGGCCGACCTTGCCAGCTTGGGGCTTCTGGAAGCGCCGCATGCGATGGCGGGAAGGCGCCCCACCCAGCTCGGCCTGCGCTTTTTCGTCGATAGCCTGCTCCAGCTTGGCGACGCGCCGCCCGACGAAAAACGGGAGATCGATGCACGCATCGCGGCTGCGGGCCAGAATCCGCAGGAGGTGATGAGCACCGCCTCGGAATTGTTGTCCGGGCTTGCGGGCGGCGCCGGCTTGGTGGTGACGCCGGAACGCGATGCGCCGGTCAGGCATGCCGAGATTGTCGGCATCGGTCCGGGCCAAGCCCTGCTGGTGCTAGTTTTTGAAGACAATCAGATCGAAAATCGCGTCATCAACACGCCGGGCGATCTTCCCGCTGGCGCCCTTTCCGAAGCGGCGAACTATCTCAACGCCCGCTTCAAGGGCCGCACGCTCTCTGAGGCGCGCGCCGCCGCGGCTGAAGCGCTCGCCCGCGACCGCGCTGCTTTGGATCAGGCGGCGGCCAGCCTGGTGGAAAAAGGCCTGGTCGAATGGTCGGGCGAAGACCCGACCTTGGGGCGCGCCCTGATCGTCCGCGGCCGCGGCAACCTGCTGCAGGACCCGCAGGCGGTCGCGGATCTGGAGCGGGCGCGAAAGCTGTTCGACGATCTGGAAAAGACCCGCGAACTCATCCAAGTGCTCGATTTGGCCAAGGCCGGCGACGCCGTGCGCGTGTTTATCGGCTCGGAAAACCCGCTATTTTCGCTGTCGGGATCGAGTCTGATCGTTGCGCCCTATATGAACGCCGAACGCCGGGTCGTGGGCGCGCTCGGCGTGATCGGCCCGACGAGGCTGAATTATGCGCGGGTTATTCCCGTGGTGAATTACACAGCGCGCGTCGTCGGCCGGGTGCTCGACGGGCGCGGCGAACGGTGAGGATGGCGATGACGAACGAAACCGACGAACAGGTACAGGACGCGGCCGAGGCGGGCGCTAACACGCCGGACCTGGCGGCGCTGCAAGCCGAGTTGGCGAAAGCACGCGACGACATGCTCCGCGCGTTGGCCGACGCCGAGAACACCCGCCGGCGCGCCGAACGCCAAGCCGCCGATGCACGTCTGTATGCGATCGACCGCTTCGCCGCCGACCTCCTCCCCGTCGCCGACACGCTGACGCGAGCGCTGCAAGCCGCCCCGCGCGAAACCAGCGACGAAGCGCTGCGTAATCTGATCACCGGCTTGGAATTGACCGAGCGCTCGCTCCTCGACGCCTTCGCGCGTCACGGGTTGAGACGCGTCGGCGCCAAGGGCGACGCCTTCGATCCCAACCTTCACCAAGCGGTGGCGCAGGCCCCAGGCGATCAGCCAGCCGGCGCCATCCAGGAGGTCATGCAGCCGGGCTACGTCCTGGGCGACCGGACGCTGCGCGCCGCAATGGTTTTGGTTTCCGCTGGGGCCGCCGGCGCACCCCCTGCGCACGTCGACATCAAAGTCTGACCTCGCGCCCCGGCGCGTTGCGAGCTATGCCAAATGCGTCCATCGCTCTGCGGCGAAAAAGGCCGAATGCCGAATTTCGCCCGGATTTCGCTTTGCGGCGGACATGACGGATCGTTAATCCTGTTTCGTCAGCGACTTTGAGGGGAGAACACAATGCGAGGGAAGCTTTGGTATGGCGCGGCTGCGGCTGCGTTGATGGCGTTCGGCATGTCGCCCGCTTCGGCGCAATACGCCGATCAGCCCGGCGACGCTTCCACGCAAGCGACGCTCTCCGGAAATGTCGACGGCGAAATCTCGCCCGCCGGCGACACCGATTGGTTCCGCCTCCAGGTCGAGCAAGGCCAACGCTACAATTTGGCGCTCGCCGGCATCGAAAACGCCGAGGGCCAAGCGCTCGATCCGATGCTTTCCATCTACGACGCCGAAGGCAACCAGCTCGCCTTCAACGACGACGCCGAAGGCTCGCTCAATTCGGCGCTGCGCTACACGCCGGCGCAAAGCGGCGTGGTGTTCGTCGAGGCGCGCGCCTTCAACAGCGAAGCGACCGGCGCCTATCGCCTTGGCGTATCGTCAGGCCCCGTCCCCGCTGACGACGTCGGCAACGATGCATCCACCCGCGCGCGCATCGCCGCGGGGCGCACCGTGACCGGCAACGTCGAGTATGAAGGCGATGTCGACTGGTATCGGCTGCCCGTGCGCACCGGCAATCGCTACCGGATCAGCCTCGCCGGCGCCGGCGAGGACGGCCTTCCGGATCCGTTCCTGCGTCTGGTCGACAGCGACGGCAATGAACTCGCTTCCAACGACGATTCCCAAGGCTCCCTCAATTCGCAGCTCGAGTTCGTGCCGCCCGCCAACAGCACGGTGTTCATCGAAGCGCGCGGCTTCGGCGACGCCATGACCGGCCGCTACGATTTGAGCGTGGCGGTTGAACGCATGCCGCGCGACGATGTCGGCAATTCGCGCTCGACAGGCGCGCGTCTGCGCCCCGGCCAAACCATAGATTCCACGCTCGATTTCGCGACCGACAGCGACTGGTATCGCGTTCGCCTGACCGAGGGCCAGTCCTACCGCTTTGCGTTGAGCGGGGCCGGCGACAATCCTGTCGGCGATCCGCTTGTGCGCCTGCGCGATTCGCGCGGCGAAGAGTTGGCGTTTGACGATGACGGCGGCGACGGCCTGAACTCCTACCTTGAGTTCACCGCCCCGCGCACCGGCGACTATTTCGTCGAAGCGCGCGGCTTCACCGACGACGCGACCGGCGGCTATTCGCTGAGCGCGCGCGACGGCGACGTGCCCGGCGACAACACCACCGACGCGAGCGTCAGCGCCGATGGCGATTATCGCGAAGGCACGCTCAGCCCAGCGGCCGACCGCGACTGGTACCGCCTCGATCTGGGCGAAGGCCAAGGCGTGCGCATCTCGCTCGCCAGCGCCGGAACGCCTGACGCATTGGGCGATCCGATGGTCGTGGTCTACGGACCCGACGGAGCGGAACTCGCACGCGATGACGACGGCGGCGAAGGGCTGAATTCCTGGCTTGAGTTCCAAGCGGGCGCAGGCGGCGCCTATTACGTCGAGGCGCGCGGCTTCGGCGACGACGCTGAAGGCCGCTACGCGCTTTCGATCACCGCTGGCGAACTGGGCGCGTCGCCCGACGGGGCGGAGGCCTTGTCGCCGACCGGCGACCCGCGCACCGGCGTGATCGGGGTCGACGGCGACGCCGACTGGTTCGTGCTCGAGACCGTCGAGGGCCGGCCCTACCGCATCAATGTCGAGAGCATGGAGCCAAACCCGCTCGCCGACCCCTACCTCGTCATCTACGACGCGCAGGGCAATCAGGTTGTCGCCGATGACGATGGCGGCCGCGGCCTCAACGCCTATCTCGACTTCGCGTCGGCGACAGGCGGGCCCTACTTCTTGGCTGTGTCGTCATTCGGGGACACCGGCACCGGACGCTATCAAATCCGGGCGACCGATACCGACGTTCCCGGCAACGTCTATTCCGACGAAATGCTGGATGCCGCTGACGATGCGCGCGTCAGCCGCATCGAAATGGTCGGCGATATCGACAGCTACCGCGTCAGCCTCGAAGCTGGCGTGAGCTACGAGATCACCGTGGGCGGCGCCGGCGCGTCGCCACTCGCCGATCCGTTCGTGGCGATCGTCAACGACGAGAACACCCGGCTCAGCTCCGACGACGACAGCGGCCCGGGTCTCGACGCCCGGCTGCGCTTCAGCCCCGAGGCGACGGGCGATTTCGTCATTCAGGTGAGCGGACTTGGCGGCTCGACCGGAAGCTATGAAGTGAAGATCGTGCGCCGCTAAGCGAAAGCAGGGGGACGCACGTGGAGGCGGCGGCGCCGGACAAGGGCGCCGCCGCATTTTCTTTGCTCAGCTGAGGCCGGAGAGGCGGTCGCCGCCCTGGCGCTCGAGCATCCAGCCCGGATACTCAGGTCGCAACCGGGAAACGTCGTCCAAGCGCTTGAGATCGTCGCTCGACAATTCCACGGTGACGGCGGCCAGATTGTCGCTGAGCTGCGCTTCCGTCCTCGCGCCAATGATGACGCTGGTGACGTGCTTTTGATGCAGCAGCCAGGACAGCGCGATCTGCGCGACCGAAACGCCGCGCGCGTCGCCCAGCTCCTTCATCACGTCGATGATGTCATAAGCCTTTTCCTTGTCGATCGGCGGGAAGTCGAAAGCCGCGCGGCGCGCGCCCTCGGCGCTGCCGTTGCGGGTGAACTTGCCTGACAGGAAGCCGCCGGCGAGTGGGCTCCACGGCAGGATCGCCAGATCTTGATCCTTCGCCAGCGGCACCACTTCGCGTTCGAGATCGCGGCCGGCGATCGAATAATACATCTGCAGCGACTCGTAGCGCGCCAAGCCGTGGCGTTCCGAAACGCCGAGCGCCTTGGCGATCTGCCAGGCCGCATAATTGCAGAGACCGATGTAGCGCGCCCGGCCCGACTTCACCACTTCATCGAGCGCTTCGAGCGTCTCTTCGAGCGGTGTCGCCGGATCGAACGAATGCACCTGGTAGAGATCGACGTAGTCGAGATCGAGCCGCTCCAGGCTGGCGTCGATCGCGTCGAACACGTGCTTGCGTGACAGCCCCCAAAGGTTGGAGTTGGCGTAACGGCGCTTCTGCTCCGGCGTTGGATTGCTTTCGTAGGCGCCCATGCGCCCGAACACCTTGGTGGCGATCACCAGTTCGTCGCGCGGCAGACCTTTGATCGCCTGCCCCAGCGCCCGTTCCGAGACGCCGTTGGAATAGACGTCCGCGGTGTCGATGAAGGTGACGCCGCGATCGAACGCGGCCTTCACCAGCTGCGTGCAGGCCTCCTGTTCCAACGCGCCGATCACTTTCCAGATGCCGTCGCCGCCGAAGGTCATGGTGCCGAGGCAGATTTCCGACACCGCCAGCCCGGTGCGGCCGAGTTTCCGATAGCGCATATGAGTCCTTTCAGATCAGGCGACGCCGTTGGCGCGGAACCAGGCGAGACAACGCGTCCAACCGGCGGCGGCGGCCTCGGCGTTGTAGCTCTGGCGATAGTCGGCGTGGAAGCCGTGTTGCACGCCGGGATAGACGACGATCTCCGAACGCGACGGATTGCCGGCGGCCTGCAGCGCCGCGCGCATGGTCTCGACGCTCGCCAGCGGGATGCCGTTGTCGTTCTCTGCATAAAGCCCGAGCACGGGCGTGCGCAGCGTGGCCGCGATGTCCGCCGGCCACGGGCGCTCCTCCTCCGCCCCCCAACTGCCGGGTTGCGGGCGGACGAGCCGCCCGTACCAGGCGACGCCCGCCTTGATGGCGGCAAAGCGCGCCGCCGCCATCCACACCACCGTGCCGCCCCAGCAAAAGCCTGTGATGCCGATCGCTTCGTCGCGCACGAAACGCTGCGCTTGCAGCCACGCGATTGCACCCTGGGTGTCGCCCATCACCTGTTCGTTGTTGGCGGTGCCGACGATGGCGCGAATTTCAGCGAAATCGGTCATCGGCGCCGGATCGCCGGCGCGATCAAAATAGTCCGGTGCGATGGCGACATAGCCCTCGCGGGCGAAGCGGCGGCAGACATCTTTGATGTAATCGTGGATGCCGAAAATCTCGTTGACGACGATAATTGCGCCGCGCCGGCCGCGCGCGCTCGGCCGCGCCACATAAGCGGGGAGCGAGTAGCCGCCGGCGCCCTCGATGCGAACGTCTTCAACGATCAGATCGTCGCTCGGCGTGGTCACCGGGCTCGCGCATGAAGACAACGCAGCCGTAGCGTAACCGGCGAAGAACAAGGACCCCGCCAAAGCGCGCCGTGTCGGAGGAAAATAGCCCTCTGGCCGATCGAGTCTCATTCCGTTCGTCTCCGTTCCGCGCGCGCCCGGCGTGCGCGCTCTTGCGCCTGCTCTGAGGCAAGGGCAGGCTCTGAGCTAGTCAAATCTTCGGGGGAAGGTTCATGCGTTTGATCGGCCTGGCGGCGTTCTCGGCTGCCTTTGTGTTTTCTGGAACGGCCCTGGCGGCGGCGCTCCCGTTCGATCCCGAGCAAGCCACGCGCGCCTGGCTCGACACCATGGGGGCCGAAGCGACCGCACGCTCGAACGCCTATTACGAGGGCGGCTATTGGATCGAGCTGGCGAGCGCTGCGGTCTCCATTGCGGTCGCCGCTCTGATCCTGCTGCTGGGCTGGGCGCGCGGCGTCCGCGATTGGCTCGAACGCACGGTCAAATGGTTCCCCCTGGTCGCGCTCGGCGTCGGCTTCTTCGTGAATCTGGTCTCGACCGTGCTCACCTTCCCGTTCAGCCATTACGTCGATTTCGTGCGCGAGCACCGTTACGATCTTTCCACGCAGACGTTCCCGGAATGGTTCGGTGAGCAGCTGATCGGCGCCGGCATAGGCCTCGTCGTCGGCTCGATCTTCATCGCCATTCTCTATGCGATCATCCGCGCGGCGCGGAATACGTGGTGGATCTGGGGCTCCGCCGTGACGATCGTTTTCGTCGGCGTGCTCGGCATGCTGGCGCCGGTCTACATCGCGCCGATGTTCAACACCTACACGCCGATGGAACAAGGCGAGCTGCGTGACGACATCCTCGCCTTCGCGCAGGCCAATGGCGTGCCGGCCGACAATGTCTACGTCTACGACCGCTCGCGGCAGACCAACTCGATCAGCGCCAACGTCTCGGGCGCCTTCGGCACCACCCGCATTTCGCTTGCCGACACGTTGCTGGAGCGCGGCAGTCCGGAAGCGGTGCGCGCGGTGATGGGCCACGAGATCGGCCATTACGTCCTGGGGCACACCTATTCGCTGCTGATCATGAACACCGGGCTTATCCTGTTCAGTTTCGCCTTCGTGCACTTCGCGTTTCGCGCGTTGGCGAAGAACGAAAGATGGGGCGTGCGCGACATCGCCGACCCGGCGGGCCTGCCGCTCGTATTGATTTTGCTGACGGTCGTCGGACTGCTGACAACGCCCGTCCAGCGCAACATCACGCGCTTTCACGAAAACCAGGCCGACGCCTTCGGCCTGAATGCGGCGCGCGAGCCCGATGGTTTCGCCGAAGCCGCGGTGCTGCTTTCCGAGTATCGCAAGATGGAGCCGAGCGGCCTTGAGGAATGGGTGTTCTACACGCACCCATCCGGCTGGAATCGCGTGCATCGTGCCATGGTCTGGAAAGCCAACGAGATCGCCGCCGGGCGCTTGCCGAATACGCCGGGCGGCCCGCCTCCGGGCTGGGTTCCTGACTTTGTACGCGCGCGCGATGCTGAGGCCGCTCCGACGCCGTCTGCGGCTGAGCCAGCGGCGCCAAGCACGCAAGAATGATCATCGTCATTCCGGGGCAATGCGGCTTGTCCGCCGAAGCTCGATGAGCGTAGGCGGAAAGCATTGAGCCCGGAACCCAGGGGCAAACGACGCGCGTGTGACTCCTGGGTTCCGGATCGCGCTCCGCGTCCGGAATGACGCGTTTAGTTTGGAACGGTGACGCGGCGGAGCGTGAGGTTGAGTCGCCCGCCCTTCGGCAGCAGTCGCGACGTGCCGTTGAGGATGCGGTCGACGCCATGATAGGCGCGCCGGCTGGCGCCGCCGAGCATGCAGACATCGCCGGATGCAAGCCGCACGCTGCGGGTCGGATCGGAACGCAAGCTGCCGCCGATGCGAAACAGCGCGGTGTCGCCGAGCGATATCGAAAGCACCGGCGCGTCCCACGCCTCTTCGTCGGCGTCGACATGCAAACCCATGCGCGCATCGCCTTCGTAGAGATTGACAAGGCACGCTTCAGGCGGCGCCGGATAGCCGGCGAGTTCGTCCCAGAGCTGGAACAGCACCGGCGGCATGTCGGGCCAGGGGCGGCCGCTCTCGGGGTGCGTCGCCTGATAGCGGTACCCCTGCTCCTTGTCGGTGACCCAGCCGAGCGGACCGAAATTGGTCATCCGCACCCGCATCGGCTGGCCAGACTTGGGCATGCGCGGAATGTAGAGCGGCGCTGTCCGCATGCGCGCGAACACCTCGTCGCGCAGCGCCTCCTGGGCGGCGCGATCGAGCAGCCCCGGCCAAAGCCGGAAGCCGTCGAGGTCCGAGGCCGGGTGGGTCATCTCAAGTCCGCCTTCTACCCATTCGGTTTCTTTTTTGTTCCAAGGCCCGGCGCCCTTCGAACCACGCGCCCCCCTATTCCCTTGCGACGAATGCGGATACCGGGGCGTCCGAGCCTTGCACCTTGCAGGCGATACACCACATGAGCCCGGAACAAAGACGGCTGGAAACCCTGCAAGGCGCGACTGGCCGCCCAATCGCATTGAATAGAAACAGGACGCGCACTTCGCGGACGCCCCCCGGGTCCCCAAGACGAAGCCGCGCCGCTGACGGAGTGAGGACGTACACATGGGTAAAGTGATCGGCATCGACTTGGGCACCACCAATTCGTGCGTCGCCGTAATGGAAGGCGGCCAACCGAAGGTGATCGTCAACGCCGAAGGCTCGAACACCACGCCATCGGTGGTGGCGTTCACCGACAAAGGCGAGCGGCTGCTGGGCGTACAGGCGGTGCGCCAGGCGATCACCAACCCCGAGCACACCTATTACGCGGTGAAGCGGCTGATCGGCCGCTCTTTCGACGATCCGATCACCAAGAAGGACGTTGGCCTGGTTCCCTATAAGATCGTCAAGGGCCCCAACGGCGACGCCTGGATCCAAGGCCGCGACAAGCAATACGCGCCGTCCGAAATCTCCGCGTTCGTGCTGCAGAAGATGAAGCAGACGGCGGAAGATTATCTGGGCGAGCCGGTCACTCAGGCCGTGATCACCGTTCCCGCCTATTTCAACGACGC
>FKKE01002414.1_pt1 | contig 55007 bp, 45 predicted proteins | sample 1106331 | NCBI WGS metagenome assembly FKKE01 (sample SAMEA3931202, study PRJEB13176) | freshwater metagenome | biome: Drinking water system; feature: drinking water; material: freshwater | place: China | collected 2013-02-06 | reverse complement strand
CGGGAAGCGACGAATTGTTGGCTTGTAGAGGCGGTCCAGACTCTCCGTCGCGGTAGATCTCAAACAGGCCTTCGCGATTCATCGCTGATGACGCACGCTTTCTACAGGTCTTCCAATCTGCAAGCAACGTTTCATTTGCTGTGTTTAGATAGAGGCTTAGCTCGTGGAAACTGGCAAAGATCCTTCCGTTTTTTAGCTGTCCCGTCATCATTGCAATATTCCCACTCTCTATCGTCGTAAGAACGGGAAGCCCCGCTGCGAGCGTTTCGTGGTAGGTAAACGAAAATGTTTCCGGTGTGATACTTCCAAAAAATACGAATGCTGGCTCGAGTGAGGAAAGAATTTGCTCGAGCGCTTTCGTACTGCCCGCCGGGCGATGATCATAATGAAAATGAGTCACAAGAGGATTGCCGGTAAAGTAATCTTCAACTCCAATAGTGATCCACCGAAATCGATCACCGTGCTCGCGAATCAAATTTGCAAAGTGATCGATACCCTTGTTTTTTCCAGTTGCCCCAATGAACACTATGCCAAGTTTTTCGCATTTGGCAGGTAGGAGTGAGCTTGATTCAAGAGATTTGAGTTTATAGTGGGGGATAATTCCGCAGTGCTCACTTAAGGAAGGATAGACGCGGCTAAAATTCGTATACGCTACGGGCGAAGGGCAGATGATATGGTTAAACCGGGAGAGCAACCGTAGCATTCGCTCACGGTGTCCCGTGACCTCGTTCCCATAGCGGCACGTTGTGCAGCGAGGGGATGACGTATCGCTTGGCGCGCCGCAGAACCGCTCGTCGTTCCAGAGGAGGTTATGTTGCGTGCATATGGCGAAGTAATCATGGAGGAGAAAATTTCGCTTCGCTACCCATCTCTCAAAAAATTCGAAGAGGGTAGAGAGGTCAACAAAGTCCCACGTGGAACAGTGTTGAATTGTAACCGATTCGATTTCAATTAGCTTGAGCTCGAGTAATGTCCCGAGGAAATGTGTCAGTGTCGGCAGCGACAGAGTAAATAGTTGATTTCCGTCGAGCGAGACCTGATAGCGGACGAGCTCGCCATCACCCGCCGGGAAAATGAATAAACTCGAACATTCGAGCTCAGCCGGGAGGGACTCCGAAACCTCGCGAACATATCTCTCCAGCCCACCAATCGCTTGGAACACATCTTGGTGAAGAATCTGGACTGCGATTCGCTTCTGTTTCGCGCAATTTAAGAACTTAATATAAGGGGCAACCTTTAAATGATTGATGTGATTTTCCGGATGGCTAATGAACTGCTCGATCAATTTGTTGTAGTAGGGATACTGAGTAGTTACCATTCGTCCTGCGCGTATAAGCAGCGCTTTCTTACGTTCAGAGAATGAATTGCCACCAGCGTGATAGATGAAGACACGCGGGAGGAGGTGATGGGTGAACTGGGCTTCTCGCGCCCGTAAACACCACTCCGTTTCTTCGCCATATCCCGGTGAGAAGCGTTCATCGAAGAAGCCCACCTTGTCGAGCGCATCTCGACTGAGAAGCATGAAGAACCCAACGCCAACTGGAATTTGAGGCAAGAGAGCGTTCTTGGAGAAAATGCGGTGGCAGAGCGATGCCGCTGCAGCTGGAGTATGCTGATTGTGAAATTGGTCGTGCTCTTCGCCCATGACAGGAATCGTCGCGATGGTGCCAGCATTTGTAAACGGAGTGATCGATGCCCACTGGACTCCTTCGCGCTCGAGCTCTTCCCGCGCCGAAGTAAAGTTTTCTAGCCAATGAGGAAAAACGACTGTGTCGGAATTAACAAGGAGAATATCATCGGTTGCATGTGCCGCGACTAACCCACGATTGACTGAACTTACAAATCCGATGTTTGACTCATTCTCTAGCAGTCGAAAGGGAAGTGTGAAATCTGAGAGTAGGTGCCGGACCTCACTCGAGAAGTCGACGTCTTCTGGATGATCGTTAACCACGAGACACTCACGGATCGGTGAGCTCGAAGAGAGGTTTACTGTAGATTCAAGGGAGCCAAGGAGTGAGGCGAGCTTTGCTATGTCGGAGTAAACCGGGAGGATAAGGGATATCTTTCGTTCTAACGTCCTCTGCGTCCCTCTGCGTTCCTCGACAGATCCTCTGTGTTCACGTCCTGTCATATCATTAAACGGAAAACTAACGACGGATAAGAGAGGCGAAACGCTTGCCACCGGGCAAACGTTTCCCGAAGGCAACAAAGCTCTGCCCAACCTTGAGCGCGGTTGAGCCGAGAAGCGTTTGAATAACCTGCTCTTTCTCCACGAGTAGTTGATGTTGCTTTTCGATGTGTTCGCGTAAGTTTTTGTCCGTTTCACTGGCCAATGTTTCGATGGCGAGCAGTCGGTCCTTGAGACCTTCATTCTCTTGTTCCAGCTCTGTGCGGGCACGTTCTTGTGCTTCGAGCTTCACGCGAAGGGCTGCAAGTTCAGCATTTCTCTTAGAGAGCGCAACTTGCGCCTGCTCATTACGCTTTTTGGTGAGGTCCTCGGTCATTCATCCTCCTCTACTACTTTGAGAATACTACCCGAGAGCAGTGAGATACGTTTCATCTCGATACTTGGCGATGGCAGTTTTTGGATCGCCGAGAAAGACGAGCCGCCCACGTGAGAGCAAGCCAATAACGTGAGCGAAACGTTCGATCATATCCAAACTATGGCTCACAATAACAATCGTACGGCCCGAGGCGAGATGATTCTCAAAAACTTTCTTGCACTTGGCGTGAAATCGCTCGTCGCCGACTGCGAGAATTTCATCAAGAATCAGGATATCGGGATTCTGATCCACTGCCACGCTAAATCCAAGTCGCGCAAACATTCCGGAGGAGTAATACTTAATTGGCGTCGTCGCGAAGTCTTGAAGCTCCGCAAACTCAATAATTCGTGGCACCCGTTCTTTAATCTCCTCCCGTGAGCGTTGATGGAGGGAGCCATAGAGGTAAATATTCTCAATCGCATTAAGCTCAGCATCAAAACCCGCACCCAGCTGAATGAGCGAGTCGACCGAACCATGCACCTTTACCCAACCCGTTGTCGGTGGAAGGACACCCGCAAGCACTCGCAAGAGCGTACTCTTCCCAGCTCCATTACTGCCGATAATTCCGAAAACACTCCCCCGAGGAACGGAGAAGCTCACATCGGAAAGTGCATCAAACGTTGAATAGTAACGAAACTTCCCCTTTCTCACCGCATTAATTATCGACTCTTTCAGGGTCGACGGTCGTTCCTTATACGAGCGGTACGCTACAGTGACATGCGAAACTTCGATTGCGACCGATGAGTCACTCGCTGTCTTTATGCGCTCGTAGGGAACGGGATTTTGAACAACATTTCCTTGAGTCGACATACCGTGTCCCGCGATTAGAGGAAGTAGAGAAATTTATTATCAGCCTTCTTAAACAACCATAACCCAAAACCAAGCGCAGCAACGCCTCCGAGTAAGTTCCAGAGATACGTTTCTGGATTCGGGAGAACACCAAAGTAGAAGATATCACGCATTGCCTCGATAATGCCAAACATTGGATTCAAGACAACATAGGGGATGAGCCAATCAGGGAGCATGTTGCGATCGTAAAGGACGGGGCAGAGAAAATAGAGCGCTCGGAGGAGTACGTTTACCAGATGCTGGGTGTCTTCAAAGAAAACGTTTGCAGCTGCAAGAACAAGTGAAACTCCCATAGTAAAGAGGAAGAGAGGAATGAGAACTAACGGGAAGGCGAGCACGGTAAGCGGAACATGCCGACCCGTAACAACCATGATGACGAGTAACATCAGGATTGACAGGAAAAAATCGATATTGTTGTAGAGCGATGTTCCTAAAGGAAAAATGAACTTCGGAACAGCAACTTGATCGATGATTCGAGCATTGGCCCGAATCGTTCCAAGACAAGCGTGCGTCGTGCTATCAAAGTATGTCCAAGGAATCATGCCGCAGAAGAGAAAGACAGCATAGTTATCGATACCGCGTGATTTCATGATCTCATGGAAGACCACCGCGAGGATGATCATCATGAACAGCGGATTGAGCATGCTCCAGACATACCCAAGCGACGAACGCTTGTACTTCTTGCGTAGGTCGCGAGCGACTGACTGCTTCAGGTACTCACGGTAGAAATAAGTGTAGTAGAAGAAATCGCGAAACAGCCCGACAACGGTCATAAGTTCTCAATAGGCAAATTGGTGATGGTATAGCTAAAGAATAAATACAAGAAAAAAGCAAGGAATTATGTGAGCCGCTTGAATTGTGTTAAGAGGATGCGGCCTTAAGTGCGATATTTTCGATGATTATTTTCGACGACCGAGCACCAGCACGGAAACCGACTATCTCTCGTTGCCCCTGCCCCTGCCTCTGCCCTTGCCGCTGCCTTTGTCTTCGTCGAAGTCATTGCCTTTGCCCCTGCCATCGCCTTTATTAATTGGCAAGGGCAAAGGCTGGGGCAGAGGCAGGGGCAACGGCAGAGAGAATGACGAAGACGAGGGCAGCGGCAAGGGCAATCCGAAGAGCGTACAAGCTAGGCGAGACCACGTAACCAATGCAAGGAATAGTTATCACCGGTCCCGGAACCTTTGAGTACCGGACTGACCTACCCGATCCGATCCCTGGTCCAGGCGAGGTGCGTATCCGTGTTTCAGCTGCTGGAATCTGTGGGACTGACGTTCATATCGTGCGTGGAGATGAAAGCCTGGTCAAGATGCTTCATCCCCCCGTTATTCTTGGCCATGAATTCTGCGGGAAGGTTGATTCTTGGGGAAGTGGAGTCAGTGGTTTTACCGCTGGTGAATATGTCACCGCCGAGATGCATCAGGTTTGTAGTCACTGCCGGGCTTGCAGGGACGGAAAGTATCACGCCTGTGAGGCGACGAAGATCCAGGGGCTTCACGCGAACGGAGCATTTGCTGACTATGTGATTGTTCCTGCAACCAACGTAGTGAAACTCCCGAGCAGCATTCCCGTAAAAGTTGGAGCGATTCTCGACGCGCTTGGGAATGCCGTTCACACTGTTTCAAAGACAGAGGTTAAGGGAAAGATAGTTGCAATTATTGGCTATGGTGCAATTGGCGCTATGGCATGTGAAGTAGCGAGATTCCTTCAAGCGTCTCATATTTATATTGTTGAAGTGAATAAACGATGTCTCGATCGAGCGTCCGCCTGGATTGCGCGCGAGAAGTTAGAGAGTCTCGTGACGGTCGTGAATGGGAAGCTCGCGCATGCGCGCGAAGAAATAGTTCGCCTCTCGAGCGGAGGATGTGATGTCAGCTTAGAGTTTTCTGGTGCGCCGGGAGGGATTAATACTGCGTTACACATCACTCGAGCAGGTGGAAGCGTGTCGCTTCTCGGTATCCCGAATGATACTGATGTAATCGTTAAAGACTACGGGAGAAACGTCATCATGAAAGGTCTCACTATTCATGGCGTGATCGGGCGTGAAATGTATGGGACTTGGAAACAAATGATTAGTATGATTGAACAGGGGCTCGATATTTCGCCACTGATTACTCTCGAAATTCCTCTTCGCGAATTTGCAAATGGGCTAAAGCGAGTTGCCGATCGCGAAGAACAGAAAGTTATCTTAATTCCGTAAATGTTTTTTTGCACCACAAAGACCACTAAGACCACAAAGCCTAAGATTTGTAACCTTTGTGTTCTTAGTGGTCTTCGCGGTGCAATCCAAGGATACAACAACACCAACTAAACACCTTTGTTTCCTAGACGGAACTTTGGGAATAGTGATATGAGCCTCTTACGTTATGTTCGAAAACAGCAAACCACACTACGATGCGCTCCTCAATTCTATTCGTGAGGAGGGACTTTATAAACAAGAGCGAATCATTGAATCTGCGCAAGGACGGAAGATTCGGGTGCGCGGAAAAGAGTTGCTCAATTTCTGTGCGAACAATTACCTGGGGCTCGCAAGTAACGAGAAGTTAATTGCTGCAGCAAAGCAAGGGCTCGATGAATGGGGCTTGGGGCTTGCCTCGGTACGTTTCATCTGTGGCACGCAATCGATTCATCGGGAGCTTGAGACAAAGCTCGCAAGCTTTCTTCGCCTGGAGGATGCGATCCTCTATACCTCGTGCTTTGACGCTAATGGTGGATTATTCGAGACCATCCTCAGCGAAGATGATGCTGTAATCAGTGATGCACTCAATCATGCCTCGATTATCGACGGGATTCGCCTCTGTAAAGCTACCCGGTTCCGTTATGCCCACGCCGATCTCAATGATCTCGAGCGGTGCCTTAAGGAAGCATCGACGAAGCGACTCCGGCTTGTTGCGACTGATGGCGTCTTCTCAATGGATGGCGATATCGCCCCGCTCGAAGGAATTTGTAACCTAGCAGAGAAGTACGGCGCGATGGTGATGGTAGATGATAGTCACGCCACTGGTTTCTTTGGTCCAACAGGCCGAGGAAGTATTGAGTATGCGGGTGTAATGGACCGCATAGACATCGTCACCTCGACGCTCGGCAAGGCGCTTGGCGGCGCAAGCGGCGGGTTTACTGCAGCTCGACGTGAGATAATTGAACTCCTCCGTCAACGAAGTCGGCCGTACCTATTCAGTAACACGCTCGCACCGTCCCTTGTTGTTGCAAGTATTCGGGTGCTAGCGCTCCTCTCCGAAACAACTGCACTTCGCGATACGCTTGAGGAGAACACGAAGTATTTTCGAACGAAGATGACCGAAGCTGGCTTTAAGATTCGTCCAGGGGTTCATCCAATCGTCCCGATTATGCTTGGTGATGCAAGGCTTGCAACTACGTTTGCGACTAACTTGCTCGACGAGGGAATTTACGTGATTGGATTTTCTTATCCGGTCGTTCCGAAAGGTGAAGCACGAATTCGCGTTCAGATTTCGGCTGCACATTCGCGGCAAGACCTCGACCGTGCAACGGAGGCATTTGTCACCGTTGGCCGGAAACTGGGAGTTATTGCTTAATTGTTTGCCTTACCGCAATCCTTTCCTCATCTTCCTCCTCATCCTGCACCTGCTCTTGCACCAAATCTTATTCCATCTCAACACTTCGAACATGCGGAATGAGTCTCCCGGGCAATATTCCTGAACTACGGAGATGGACTCGGTGCAGGAGCAGGTGCAGGATGAGGATTAGGAACAGGAAAAGAAGGGACACTGGGAGTAAACCTCAATAGTTGAGGCACTGCTCGGGGCCCCCTGGCATTAGGCATAACTTCACCGTAAGGCCAGGGGGCATATCTCAAAAACTCCTAAGGCGATCTCTCCCGTTCGACCTTTCTTACGCGTCGCCAACTGAAATTCGGATAGAAGTACCGTTCATGGTCACGAAAGAAGAATGGCGGAGCTCCTGGCATAATCCACACCTCTTCTTTTTGCAGTATCGCGCATTGGCCACAACGGTACTCGATAGGAGTGAGATGTCGACAGCCCGGATCGTAGAGCGAGGTCACGGTATGTGAAGGTAGGTGGGGAGCGTCTGATACGTCAACGATCTTTCGCTCATCCAGACAGTAGACGACCAAACGGTGACCCTTCTGCTCTCCGTGTTCCTCTCTACGGACTCGACAACCTTCCGCTTCGCAAAAAGCGGTATTCGCGGACGCAATCAGTGGCGATTTTTGAGACGGACCATAGTAACTTTGGAACGGTACCGCATTCGCACAACCACTTACAAACAGACCACCACAGACAATCCAAATTGGTCGCTTCACGCTTGAGACACTCCCTTCTTGGGATAGCAGGAGCCGCGTCAGCCGTGACGCGGAGATAAACCTCCGGTTTTAACCCTCTCCCAGTTTTCCCAGATATGAATTTAAGAAAGATCAGTCGAACAGCACGCCCGAACCGGTATCCTCTAACAAAATGAAAATGTCATTCTCTGTTGCTCCGGTGCTCTGTTGCTCTGTGCAATATAAGAAGCCTATGTAGCCGGTTCAAACGCCTCATTTTATGAACAGAGCAAGGGAACACCAGAGCAACAGAGAAGGCTTAAATCAATTTTTTAGAGTTTTTAGCTACTTAGCGAATTACAGCTTTTTTTTGTATGTTTCTGAAGCAATAAGCGGCAATTAGGCGATTAGAGATCGACGGCTGAATCGCTGAAACGAATCTTGGCGGTGGCGGTGGTGGTATTGCGGTCGGCTTGATTTCAGATTGGTTCAGTACCCACGGGGCAGTATGGAAAGGTCCAGCCCGTGGGTTCTTTCTTTTGTCGGCTCAGCTTTTTCCCGCACTCGTCGTTGCATCACGGAAAATAAGGCTTCGTTTACAGTAGTAAAGTCAGCCTTATTTTCCGTGATGCGCCTAGATTGCGGGAGAAAATCTGAACCGACTTTTCGTCCCGTCGCATGTTATCAATTTTATTATCTATCCAAACCAATTACCGCGGTTGTGCGGTTTGCGATTTATTTCTCCGCTGTGTTAGCGTCGAATACCTAATAAAACTTTGAGTCCTATGGATCGTCCCAAACACCCTGGAAAAGACCGTGACGTTGTCTCTCGGGAGACGGAACCGTCGCGACTTAGTCCCGTCACGGGTAAGCCGATGCAACAGATTGTGATCCATGGCGTCGTCGTTGATCGCTGCACGGAATCTGGAGGAATCTGGCTTGATACTGGTGAACTTGAACGCTTAATCCAAGGTGAAAATGAGAATCAAGGTGAGCGCCTTGCGAGCTGGGCTACCCAATTAGTAAAGACATTACGGAAAACAAACACAGTATGACGACCAACAATGCGGCACTTGCAGTTGATGCGGCTTCCGACCGAAATGAGGAATCACCTCGCCCATTTCTGAAATGGGCAGGAGGAAAGGGCTTCCTTCTCGATACCCTACGCGAACTCATGCCGCGGTCTTTTAACACCTACTACGAACCCTTTATTGGAGGTGGAGCGCTCTTCTTCGCCTGTCGACCGGAACGCGCTCATCTCGTAGACGTCAATCATGAACTGATCAATACCTATCAAACCGTCCGCGATAATGTCTCGGAAGTTATCGCTGAGCTTGAAAAGCATCGGTATGAGAAGGAGTACTACTACCAACTGCGAAATGTCGACCGCACCCCAGAGTATCAACAATGGACTGCGGTGGAGCGAGCAGGGAGATTCATTTTTCTGAACAAGACATGTTTTAATGGTCTCTATCGTGTCAACTCAAAAGGCCATTTCAACGTTCCCTTCGGCGATTACAGTAACCCCAAACTTGTTGACCACGCCAATCTCAACGCTTGCAGTCGAGCACTACAAGCTGCTGAGCTCACCATTGGGGATTTTGAGGGAGTGCTTGTGTCTGCTCGCGAGGGCGACTTCGTCTATTTTGATCCACCGTACGTTCCAGCAAGTCCTACTGCAAACTTTACAGGCTTTAGTGCAGGGGGATTTACTGATGACGACCAGCGTCGGCTGTATCAAGTGTGCGTAGCACTCCATGAGCGCGGTGTGCGGTTCATGCTGAGCAATTCATGTACGGAACTGGCTCTCAATCTCTACCGTGCGTTTAATTACCGTCTTGTTCAGGTTCCGCGAGCGATAAATTCCAAGGGAGATAAGCGAGGAAAAGTGAACGAGCTTATTATCCGAAATTATGAACAGTAAGCGCCCGACGAAGAACCTACAAACTTTTCCCAATCCTCGTCCCGGTCGTGACTACGAGATCACGTTCTCCTGTCCAGAATTTACCTGCGTCTGCCCATTAACTGGCCAGCCAGATTTCGCGACAATAACCATCGTTTATGTCCCCGCGGAGAAATGCGTCGAGCTAAAATCGCTAAAACTTTATCTCTGGTCCTTTCGCGAGGAGGGGGCGTTCCATGAAGCAGTGACGAACCAGATACTTGATGACCTGGTCCAGGTCATTTCTCCAACTCGAGCAGAAGTAGTAGGAGACTTTAACGTGAGAGGAGGGATTCACACGGTGATTCGGGCTAAGTATCGGGGAAATAAGGAATAAATGGAAGCAAGCCGTATAAACCGCACGGTTTGTTGACGAATTTCATAATCAATATATAATTTGCCCGACTCAAAACGTAATCCGTAGCAGTTCCTCAATTGTAGTTAGTGAGCTTTCCTCCGCGATAAGGCGTCGCAAAGCCCGAACGAATAAAATTCGGGAGCAGTAGGTATGCTAGGTCCAATGAAGGTCACGGTTGTTCTTCCCGCATACAATGAGGAAAGAGATCTACCGATCCTGCTCGAGCGTCTCGGCAGCACGCTCACCAATGCAAACCTTCAATTTCAAATTATTGTAGTGGACGATGGGTCTCAGGATCGAACTGCTGATGTCGCAAGAGATGCGGCACGTAGATGGCCGGTAGAGATTGTGAGCCACTCACAGAATCAAGGTCTTGGCGGTGCCGTTCGTACAGGGTTAACCGAGGCGATGCGAGACGACGGCGCAGTTATCTTAATGGACTCCGACAACAGTCATGACCCAGCACTGATCCTTCCATTGCTTGAAAAGCTCGGTGAAGGACTTGATGTAGTGATTGCTTCTCGTTTTGCGCGAGGGGGGGGAATGATTGGAGTATCAATTCCTCGCCGGATTCTTAGCTATTCAGCAAGCTTCGCCATGAGATTCTTCATTGGCTATCCTGGTATCTCTGATTACTCGTCGGGCTATCGTGCCTATCGTGCATCGGCGCTACGATTGATGCGTGATACCTACGGCACCAAGTTGCTTGAGGAAAACGGATTCGCCTGTATGCTCGAACTTCTGGTCAAACTAAAAAACATTAATGGACTCGCCGGGGAAATTCCATTAATGCTTCGGTACGATTTGAAACTCGGCAAGAGCAAGATGCGTGTAGTTCGAACAGTGCTTCGGTACTTCATGGTTCTTCGTCGCGTGCGTGTCGCACAGGAAAAAACGTGGCCGCAGTTCGACGATGCTATGAGGAAAGTTGCGAACTAATATTGCAGCTAGCGTATAGCTTGGGATGGATGATGGTCGCTGCGGAACCCAGCAAATTCACTGACAGACCAACCGTAATCCCTTCCGCGAAACTCGGCCGCATCGTTGTCATTGGCGGTGGGATTGCCGGCCTTGCTTCTGCCTACTACCTCTCACGCGATGGAGCAGATGTCACGCTCTACGAGTCTACCGATCAACTTGGAGGTCTCGGTACTTTCTTCCGCTCGGAAGGGAGAACGTTTGAACGATTCTATCACTGTATACTCCCTAGCGATCGCGCGCTCCTCGGGCTCATCAGCGAACTCGGTATAGAAGATCGGGTGTACTGGCGAGCCTCCAAATTTGCATTCTTCAAGCAAGGGAAATTCTTTGGACTCAACTCTCCCACCGATATTTTTCATTTCTCGTCTCTGTCGGTGATTGAGCGCTTTCGCTTCTGCCTTGCTGGGCTCTACGCAAAACTTAGCTCACCTGAGGGGCTCGATGATCTGACCGTTGAACAGTGGCTTCGCGGCATTTCAGGGACGAGGGTTTTTGAGGAAGTGTTTCGTCCCATGCTCGAAGCAAAATTTGGTGATTGTTACCGCGAAATTCCGGCGCTTTGGTTCTGGACTCGTTTTCAACGGGAGAAGGGAGAGCATCGTGGGAGAGAGGTGAAGGGCTACATCCGTGGTGGTTACAAATTTCTTGTAGATACCATTGTTTCACATCTCTGGAAGCAGGGAGTGAAAATTCATCTCGAAGCTCCGGTTCAATCAATTCGGCTTGACCAAAATGAACGGCCAGTCCTTACGATCTCCGGGAGAGAAAAAATCTTTGACCGTCTCGTCTATGCACTCCCGTTACCACTTCTTGGAGCTCTCGGGCGAGGTTCGGAGCTAAACCATTATAGTGATCAACTCGACCGCTCATTCGATGTGCAAGGCGTCGTGAATGTCGTGCTGTTACTCAAACGCAAACTCAGTGATTACTACTGGGTTGCGACAGTAGGACAAGGCTTGCCGTTTCAAGGAATTGTTCAAACTTCTCAAGTGATCGATGAAGAAGATACCGGCAGCTATCATCTTGTCTATCTGATGAATTATGTACACCGCTCCGATCCGCTCTTTGCGCGAGATGATGAATCAATTAAACAGGAATTCATCGCCGCACTCGAAACCTTATTCCCAGACTTGCGCCAGGATGAAATTGCACACGCGTTTGTTTTCAAGGCTCCGTTTGTGGAAACTATCTACCGTCGGGGATATCTCCGTGCAAAACCTCCTGCTGAACTTGTCCCTGGAAGATTCTTTCTTGCGACCACTGGACAAGTATACCCTCAAGTAACCTCTTGGAACGGTTCCACCGAACTCGCTCAGTTGGTTTCTCGACGAGTCGTCGAGCGTGCTGAAGCGGCACCTGCGTGAGCAAATTGCTTGGCCTAAGTATCGATGTCGATTCAGTCGCATCGCACCTACGTGGCTATGGACTCGATGGCGCAGACGATATCGCTAGTGTCTATGAACATGCAGTCCCGAGAGCACTTTCGCTACTAGCAGAGGCTCACGCGAAAGCAACTTTTTTTCTCATCGCGGAAGAAGCCTTACGCTTCCCAGCAATTGTTCAGCGGATAGTCAATGAAGGGCATGAAATCGGCTGTCATTCGATGACGCATCCGCTTCCGTTTCGACTCGAAACTCCTGGTGCAGTCACCCGTGAATTAGTTGAAGCGAAGAGCGCGCTCGAGCAACTGAGTGGGAAAGAGGTTTTGGGATTTCGAGCTCCCGCTTGGGACTTAACCCCCGCGGCACTAGAAGATGTTGCTCGTGCTGGCTATGTCTACGATACATCGCTCTTTCCCTCTTGGGTCTTTCTCCTTCATCAACGTGCTGTTCAGAGAAAGGCCGATTATTTAGTCGAAAGAAACCAACTTTCGCTCTCTCAGCTGCTTACGAAACCTGCAGTCCCACACCGGGCATCTGTCGGGAATGGGGAATTAGTAGTTATCCCCATAACGACAACTCCGGTCTTTCGGCTTCCATATTATCATACCATGCGTTTCATCTTACCTGATTTAGGATTTCAGATACTCGCGGCGCTGGCCCATCTTCGACGTAACGTTCATTACATCTTCCATGCTGTCGATTTCCTCGGTTTACATGAGGACCGCATCGATTCACGACTTCGAAAACATCCCGGAATGAATGTCTCGTTAGCAAGGAAGATCTCGCTCTGCCAAAGTGCGCTCAAACTCCTCACTTCCCGAGGGGATCTCGTTCCGCTCGTGACGATCGCTCGATCTATCGTTTAAACTGGAGCAAGGCAGCGCTCTCGTTTGCATACGCCGTTTCGAGTTCACTCATTGGAAAACGCGCTTCATCAAACGGTAGTGTTACGAAAAGATAATCATAGGTGTCTCGGATTTTATTCCAGTCAACCATTTCATTTCGGAGATACCAGAAAATCGCGGGCGTGTAACGGTCCTCATTATAGCGGAAGTACGAAAACTGCGCACCCGCGAGATTCTCGCTAAACAAGTAAGGAGTGAGTCCGTTCCCGCTGATAACATAGAGTAGCCCAGGGTGAGCTGCGCTCTGGATTCGACCCTCATCAGGACGTGTAACGATCGGAAGAACAACCTTACCGGGCGGGATTGCGCGGCGAGCCTCATGGTAGTGCTCGAGGAATTGATGGTGCTTCTCGAGATAGTGAATGAGGTAGAAGAGATTACTTACGGTTAACAGGAGAGCAAAGCTCAACCGCGAGAACCGCTGCGTTGAAAGTCGGGCCCAGCAATTACCCACGATCAGTACAAGAAAGAAGAAAAAAAAGGGCAATGCCCGTCGGTCAACGTCAGTTGCCGTATCCATCCTCCACGGGAGCGCGACATAGCTAAGCGCGAGCATGAGAGCGATAGCGAGAAGCTCTCTGCTGCCCCACCATTCGTCTGCGTGAAAGAAATCCCGAAGTCGTAACTGGCGAAGACAATAAATCACCGGGGGGAGCGTGATGAGAGTGAACACGATAAAAAGGGCGATGTCGATTGATTTATTAAACCGAATGAACATTGTGCCGACAGCTACAATTTTTGTGACAAATTGAGGGTATTCCCAGGCATTATGAGCGGAGTCGGAAGGATTATCTTGGACTAGGTGATACGCGAGAAGTATCGCGAGCGGGGCACCGAAGAGAGCTGCCTGAGGAAGCGAAACCCGTTTCGCAAGAAACCTCAAGCACAATACGCTTCCAAAAATGATCATGAGAAAGAAAAAGGAGGCGAGATGCATCAGGTAACAGGTAACGGAGCCAAAGTAGAAGAGCAGCGTGCACCCTACGGCGCGCCATGTTCTCCACCCTTGCATAGCGTTCAGGGCAGATTCGCCGGCTGCGAGCGTGAGCAATGTCATACCGACGCCAATGCAATAGCTTGCGTACCCGGTGAGGAAGTACCAATGACTCGCCAGGTAGGTACAAACGATGAGGACAAATGCGGTTGCCGTATCATTGAATTTTCGTACACGGGCATAAACGAAGATACCGATCAGTGGCGAAAGAAATGCTATGGAAACCCAGAACATGCCAGCGCGCTCTAGGGTGAGAAATTTCAACAGATATGCGAGAACGATGTCACCGAGGATGTAAGGTTTAAATTGTGGTGTGAAGGAAAAGAACTCTTGAAAGGATCCCTCAGTGATGAGACCCAGAATCACAGCACTTCGAGTGATATGGTTTGGCAAATCCTGAAATGGCAGAGAGGGAAATTGCCACCAGAGCAAAACATACGCCACAAGCGTAAGTGTGCTGAGAAAGAGCCACATCGCAACACGTTAGCACTTCTCCTAGGAACCAGCAAAGAAATCTCTTTCTTGTGTCCCTCGCGCGGTCTCGGTATTCTCTTGGGTCAGTGTCGTTGAACAAACCTACATGCGAGGAGGGTGAACCGTGTTGATGAGAATGAAAGCTTTTGTCGTTTTCTCACTTGTTGCGCTCACCCTCTATAGTGCGAGCGGATGCAGCGACGCAAAAGATCTGATTGAGCTCGGCCTTGATCCGCCAGGACGTGAGTCGATCGATGTCAGTCGAATGGGTGTAAACAACTTTTTTGTAAATTCAGAATTTGGTTCAATCAGCGAACAGTTTCGGGATATCAACGAGACATTAGGGCTCAACTACGTTCGGGTGCTATTTGCGTGGACCGATGATGTCCAACCCACTCCGAGTTCGCCGGTTTCGGTGGATTTCTTTGATCGTATTCTTGCTGCGATCCCCCCCGGGGTTGATGTGCTGATTGTGGTGGCACACACACCGAGTTGGATGGGACGAAGCTCAAACTGGATTGACGGAGACCCACGGCGTACATGGGTTGAATTTTGGTTTCGTCCATTGGTCGAACGTTATGCAAACACACCGGGGATCGTAGGTTGGGAAATATGGAATGAACCTGATCGAACACTTTTTGCCTCAGACGCAGCACTTGGACTGGAGGATCCGGCGAACTACTTTGACCTGCTTACGATTGCCTCACCGGTGATTCGCAATACTGATCCCAACGCTCTGGTCGTGATGGCGGCAACTGAATCGATTCAACAAAACTTTCCGGTAAAGTTGAATTATAATAAGCAGCTTCGTGACCTCGGGGCTGAGGATTTTATCGATGTTTGGAATGTTCATTACTATGGAACGAGTTTTGAAAGCGTGATTACGAATAATGGCGTGGGGGATTTCTTAAATGGGCTTCGCGTACCGATTTGGATTACCGAATCGGGGGAACAGGGTCCGACGCAGCAGCTTCCCTACGTTGAGACAGCATGGCCGTTCCTTCGCCAAGAGGTTCCGGGCATCGACCGCATTTACTATTTTGAATACGGTTCGGCGGCAGAGCTGAGTGTGAATTATGGTCTTCGCACCACCAACGCTGAGTTTCCGGTTTCGGATTTGTATATCTATTTGCGGGATCAGGGGTAGGTACTAGCCTAAGATTAAGTTAAGAGAATAAGCTCAAGCTCAAGTCTAAGGTCAAGGATAAGTCTAAGTCGAAGACTAAGGCGGAGTCCTGAAATTGCCTCAGCGGTCACGCTTCGTCGTAGACTTCGACTTAGAGTTAGACCTCTACTTGAACTTTGACGTGAGCTTGAGCTTGAACTCCCTGCTTTAGCTTCGCCAATTTGGCTACAAACTACGCCGAGAAACTCCCCAAAAGTTTAAGCACCTTTGCAGCATCGTCCTCTGATACGATGAACATCAAATCAGTCCAGCAGCTCATCTCTTCGAGCACGTTGATGCTATTCTCGGCGAGAAGACCATAGACAAACGACACGACCCCAGGAGTCGTCTCTATTCGTTCATGGAAGAGCATATGCACCTGAACGACATTCTTCGTAACCCGCAACACCGATCCCTCGCATGCATTCAACACTGATTCGAGATGGTCGTGTGTCGTAATTATTACTAATGCTTCGCCACCTTCGACGAGCATGAACGGGACGCGTTTTCCTCGTGCCTGTTTCTGGAGTAAGAATATCCTTTCATACTCTCGCGGATGTTTGTCGATGATGACTACCGCCACTTTGTTCTTTAGCTGAATTCGTGCTCCACGCAGGAGTTGACGAATCTTTTGCTCTTGAAGTTGTTGGTGCTTCACCTGCTGGTAGTAGCGCCGGCAAGCGATGAGTACGGCATCGAACTGCCGCAGCTTATGCTCACGACAGATTGCTCGCGCGAGCGCTGAATAATTGAGCAACCCCTTGCGGAGACAGTCCTTCACGCTTGGATGGTCAGAGACATACTGTTTCGTCAGGCGGGCGACGTTATCGTGTCTCACGCTGGCTGCTCCCTCTCAAAAAAAGTGTCTGATATTGGACATAATTGTCAGACGATGTCCAGTGTCGCACATACTTCCGAGAAATATTCTTGTGTGGGGACGTAACCCTCGTTAGCTTCCTCATTGCCATCGCTCATTCAGCACAACCCCGATGGAAAGCAGTTCGTCCAACTCTTACTCTTGGTTAGGAATTTACGATGCGTCGCTATCAGCAGGTATCTTCATATGAAGCGCGCCCCGGCGAAGCAAAACGCGTCGTCCTCCTCTATTCCGGTGGACTTGATACGAGTTGCATCCTGAAGTGGATACAAGAGGAACACAACGCCGAAGTAATCACGCTTACGCTGAACCTTGGGCAACAGGTTGACGACTTAGAAGCGATCCGCCGGAAAGCACTCACACTCGGGGCGACAAAGGCCTATGTGCTCGATTGTCGGGACGAATTCGCCGATCGATTTCTCTCGCGAGCGATTAAAGCCAATGCTGCGTATCAAGGGGATTACTACATTAGTACTATTTCGCGCTACCTCATGGCGGAGAAAGCAATTGCTATTGCGGAATACGAGCAGGCGAATGCGGTGGCTCATGGATGCACTGGCAAAGGGAACGATCAAATTCGGCTCGAGGCGACGGCACTAGCGCTCAAACCGGAGATCAAAATTATAGCGCCAGTGCGCGAATGGGGAATGGGTCGAGACGAAGAACTCGCCTACGCGAAGCGCCATGGAATTGAAGTAATTCAGAACGATGACTTCCCTTATTCCTCGGATGACAATATGTGGGGCGTCACCTGGGAGTCGGGCGAAATAGAGGATCCCGAGCAAATTCCACGAATCGACAGATTCCTTACGGTAAAATCTATTCACCAGACTCCGACTGAGGCGGAGTACCTCACGATTGGTTTTACTCGAGGTGTGCCGAGTGAGCTTAACGGTGAGGAGATGAAACTTGCCACGCTGATTGAGCGGCTGAACGCAATCGGTTCACGTCATGGCGTTGGCGTCTGTTACCTCATGGAGGACCGTATCGTCGGGCTCAAAGTGCGCGGGGTCTATGAGCATCCGGGAGCGCACATTCTTATTAGTGCCCACAGGAAACTAGAACTCTACGTCTCCACACGGCTCGAGAATGAATTCAAAGCTCAGGTCGATCAAAAATGGAGTTATCTCTGCTACGGGGGTCTGCTCCTCGATCCTTTGATTGAGAACCTCGACGCGTTCTGTGACAAGATGAACGAAAAGGTCACTGGGTCGGTGACAGTGAAACTTGAACGAGGACACGCTCACGTTGTCTCGCTCTCTTCGCCATATGCGCTCTATAGCAAGAATCTAGCAACATTTCTCAAGGATGATTCGTTCAATCAAAACTGCTCTCCCGGTTTCATCGAGCTCTATAGTTTACAGATGAAGCTCGCCCATGACATAAAACGAATGAATGACCTGACTTCGAGTCGTCCAAGAGAGTTTTCCCTTGAGCAAGTTGTGGCAAACAGTTGACGCACGGAACACCATTGTAGAGGAGTTCACGGCTGGTGAGGACGTGCTCCTTGACCAGCGCCTGATCTCCTGGGACTGTATTTCTTCCATTGCGCATGCACTTACCTTAGAGCGAGCAGGGGTGCTCACGAAAGCTGAGTGCCAAGCATTATGCTCAGCTCTCTCCCTGTTCGCTCGTCCGAACCACGGGCCACAATTGCAACTTGCTGTAGCGGATGAAGATTGTCACACGGCGATCGAAAATTTTCTCGTATCAAAACTAGGGGACATAGGAAAAAAAATTCACAGCGGCCGTTCGCGAAACGATCAGGTGATCTCCGCACTAAAACTCTACTCTCGAAATGAGGTGTTTAGAATTGCGACCGCAACGCACACCCTCGCCACTGAATTTCTCGCATTTGCAAGGAAATACCCGATCGCATTTCCCGGCTATAGCCATACGCGAAAAGCGATGCCATCGACGATTGCGCTCTGGGCTTCTTGTTACCTCGAGGCACTGGTCCATGACCTCGAACTTCTCCTTGCCGTCGCGGAGCTCCAAGATGCCTCGGGCCTGGGGAGCGCATCAGGCTATGGGACTGCTCTTCCTCTTGACCGGCACTACACCGCAGAGTTGCTCGGGTTCTCGAAATTAGAGCGAAATGTGCTCTATGTACAGAATGCGCGCGGGAAGAATGAATTTGAGCTCCTCTCCGTTCTTGCTTCGCTGATGCTTGATCTCAATCGTTTTTCCGCCGACGTGATCCTTTTCTCATTGCCTGAACTTGGATACCTGATTGTTCCCGAGGAATTTACCACTGGGTCTTCGATCATGCCGCAGAAGAAAAACCCGGATGTGCTCGAATTAGTTCGCGCGAAGGCAAAAGTTGTAGCAAGTAATGCATCTCAGGTGCTCCAATTAACGTTCGACCTCCCTGCTGGCTACAATCGAGATTTACAGCTGACAAAGAAACCCTTGATCGAGAGCCTTGACTTGGTGCGTTCGAGCGTGAACGTGCTCACGCCACTGGTAGCAAATCTTATTGTGGTGGAGGAACGTTGCAAAAAAGGTCTCACTGCGGAAGTGTTTGCGACAGATCGAGTCTACGAACTCGTTGCGAGAGGGGTGCCGTTTCGCGAAGCGTACCAGCTTGTAAAAAAAGACACTCATGCAGAACTTGACGATTCGTTCAAACGGTTCCTCGCAGGGAAAACTTCTGTTGGCGCCCCAGGAAACTTGGGCCTTGACGAGTACGCAAAAACACTCACTGAGCTCGAGGTGCGACTTCGTGATCGGAGAGAACGATGTAACAACGCAATCGAGAAACTGCTTGCTCACGCATCAGCGAGGAAACGTCATGAGCAAGTGGCGTGATGAAAATTTCTTTCTCTGCTGCTCTGGTGCGCCGTTGCTCTGTGCAATATAAAAAAGCCTATGTAGTTGCTTCAAGCGTTTCATTTTATGAACAGAGCAACGGAGCACCAGAGCAGCAGAGAATTTTTCCTAGTTAATAGAGGCCATTTACTACATCAGCAAAATCTTTCTCGACCAGTTTCCGCTTCACTTTAAGCGTCGGGGTGAGGTAACCGTTTTCTACGGTGAAGTCTTCGTCTAAGATCGCAAACTTTTTCACAGATTCAAAACTTGCAAGCATTTTGTTTGCGTCTTGAATCGCTTGCGAAATGAGTTCGATCACTTTCCGGTCTAGATTCATTGGTCGGTCAAATCCAACCTTCTCTCGCTCAGCCCAGGCACGAATCTCGTCGGCGTTTAAGGTGAGAAGTGCAATGCAGTATGGCCGGCCATCTCCGATCACAACTGCCTGGGAGATAAATGGCGAAAGCCGGAGGCGTTCTTCAACGTTGCTCGGCGAGACGTACTTCCCGCCCGAAGTCTTGATTAAGTCTTTCTTCCGTCCAGTGATAGTGAGGAAACCATCTCCATCTACCAATCCGAGATCTCCGGTTGAAAACCATCCGTCCCTGTCCCATGCCGCATGGGTTGCGGTGGGTCGATTGTAATAACCCATCGTCACATTCGGGCCGCGAAAGCAAATCTCGCCATCGGCGAGCAATTTCATTTCAATATCAGGAGCGAGTACTGGCCCAACCGTTCCAAGCTTTTTCGCTCCAGGTCGATTCACATTTGTTGCGACGCACGTTTCCGTGAGTCCGTACCCCTCGAGAATTTCTATTTCCAATGAATCAAAAAATCTTCCTACGGCGATATCGAGTTTCGCACCGCCAGAAACGGCGTAACGAAACTCGGAACCGAACAAGCGCCGCCGAATATCGCGGCGGATTGAAGTAGTGAGTGAGTAGAGGATTCGATTTCGAAGCGATGGACTCTTCCCGCTTTCTCGTGCGCTGTAGTGCGCTTGCGCGGTCTCGAGGCATAACTTCAAAACTCGAGCGGCAAGCGTGCCCAATCGGCTTCGGTGAACGATCGCGTCGCGCATTTTCTCGAGCATTCGCGGCACGACCGGAACGACATGCGCATTCCCTTCCCGAATATCACGGGTGACTGATTCGCGATCAGTGCGTGAAGATTTTCGGTCCGTTATCGCGGGAAACTTCAGCTGAACCGGAGTGAGAAACCCGACGTAACCCATCAGGCGCGCGAATGAGTGTGCGAGTGGTAAGAATAATGCAAGGGTCATCCCATCTGATACAATACCCGAATCGTACACCTGGCGGACATTTGCCAAATGATTCCCATGAGTTTGGATCACGCCTTTCGGTGGGCCGGTAGTTCCCGAGGTATACACTAACGTCGCAAGTGAGCTACGGGTGAGGGGAGCGACGATTCGGGATTCATCTCCTTGCTTGGATTGAAGGATCTGATCGAGCAACACCACCGACGGATGCTCCAGAACGGACTCAAAGCTTATAATTCGCTGTAACGAGAGTTCATATTCCCCTCCGCTACGGTCTTCATTCGCTGCGATTGGTACAGGACGGCCGAGAACAGAGAGAATCTTGTCCACCTGTTCCTGATTCTCTGCAAATACGAGCTTCGCGCCAGAATCGTGGAGAATGTAGGCAACCTCAAGTGGTGGAAGTGATTGATAGATTGAGACTGAGATCGCACCGATTGAAAGAATCGCTAGATCCGCTTCAAGCCATTCGGGACGGGTGTTCGAGAGAATTGCTACCCGATCTCCGCTTGCAACTCCGAATTGTTTTAGTGCGTGAGCGATCCGCTGAATGCGTTTCGCAGACTCTCGGGCGGTTACTACGGTCCAAGAGCGAGGTTTGCTCGGAGAAGCAGGGTACGGATCAGGTTGCGCTTGGAGATAAAGGGCGCGCTCAGGCAGCTCCTCGACAATGCGGTGGAAAGCCTCTGGGATAGAATTTAGGGTGTCAAATCCAAGCGACATTACAACTGATAGAAGCAAATAAAACGAATTCTGTCTTTTCTTCCGCGTCCTCTGAATCCTCTGTGGTTTAATACATTGAAAGTGTAACCACAGAAGACTTAGAGGGGAGGTGGAGGGCGGAGCCGCGAAAAATATCAAGTAATTCTGGCGCATTAGAGATGATGCTTCTTTCGAAGTTCAGTTTCGCCATTTAAAAATGTTCTGTAGACAATTTTACGGTTTTATGTTTAAGTAACAAAAATCTCTCGTAGTTTAGCGTACGTAGTTAAGTGTAGTGCGAGGATGTGTCGGTTAGTAGTTTTTGTGCCGAGTTGTCACAGTAAGCGTTTTGCAGCGATACGCAATCAGTTAATGACGTGTCGTGCGATCGCCTCGTTACTATTCGTTCTTCTTGTCACCTACTCCGCTACCGCAAACGCGGTAACTCTTGAAAATGCTATCACTCCACGTTTCGGCGTGACCGTCGGTGATGTTGACGAGCTCAGTTACGACGGGACCCCAGCAGATGCATTCAAACCATTTGTTGCCTTCACTGCGCCTGAGCTTTTAGCTTTCAGCTCATTTACTGGAAGCGAACAAGGCGCTTCAGTCCTTGAATTCCATCTGTTGTCCGAGCTTGCCTATTACGATGGCCACATTTCGGGACTCGGCGATCGATTTGGTGTGCTCGATTCGAGCGGGAATTTTAATGCAATTATTGGTGCTTCCGCGAACCCTGGATTTTCGACGACCGTCATTCAAGATAGCGATGAAGAATTTACACTTGCAATACGAAGTCCGGAAGGCGTGTTCAGTAGTGTCGATGCCGACAATCAAGATAAAGCGGCGCACCTCATCGGCTTAGTTGTCACTCAAGCTGGTCTCGTAACTATTCCGCGAGCAAATTTATACGGTGCAATGAGCACCTTTAATTTGCAAGTCGGCGACGTCATCATCTTTCTCGAAGACCTCCTCAGCCAAGGAAATATTTTGCAGAATGGCCTCCCATCTGATTTTGACTACAACGACATGGTTGTCGTAGTCCGCTCGACCGCTATTCCGGAACCTGCAACTGCCCTATTGCTCGCCTCGGGTATCTATATGCTCGGGCGTAAGCGACGAACAAGACGTTAGCACTCTCTTTCCTCCTTTTCTCAATGCATTAAGTCGCCAAACACTTGTTCGCGCCTAATAAATATGCGAGGAACAGCTTAGCTATGGACGGCGCTTCGGACCTGAAAATTCGCATCCTCCCCCCTCGAGCTCGCCCAGATTATCGGGCAATTGCCTCATTGATCGGGCAGAACAATACAGCTGTCGAGAATGGCAGTGAGGACGGAAACACCGTTACCATTCAGTCCCTCTCACTTGCAGCAATCTCTCCCAATCGATATCAGCAACGAGAATTTTCGGAAGATGGAGCTGAACTTCAAGAACTGGTGAACTCAATCAAGAGCCGCGGGATCCTTCAGCCAGTTACGGTGCGACCGCTTCCAGAAGCGCTTCCTGAGAAAGCAGAGTATGAGCTTATCGCTGGGGAACGTCGCGTACGAGCCGCTCGTCTCGCTGGGCTCTTCAACGTCCCGGCGATTGTCCGTGAGGTATCCAATCAAGAGTTACTGGAATACGCAATAATTGAGAACGCCCAGCGCACCGACTTAAATCCAATTGCAGAGGCTTCTGCCTTCAAGCTCCTGATCGAAGAGTTTGGGTTGAATCAGAGCGACGTCTCTCAAATTGTGGGCAAGAATCGGGTAACTATCACGAACTCACTCCGTCTCCTTCAGCTTGACGAAGGCGTGCGGGACCTTGTGGAATCCGGAACACTCTCGGCTGGGCATGGACGAGCCTTACTCCGTATCGATTCCTCACGATTGCAACTTCGACTTGCCCACCGTGCAGTAAAGAAAAATCTTTCGGTTCGGGCACTCGAATTACTCGTCGAACGAATTCAGAATCGAACTGAGAGAAAGAAATCGAAGACTCAAGCGAAGGGCGAAACCGATCAACTCGAGCGCAAAGTTCGTCGGCTCCTTGCGCTTGATACCATCCACGTGTCACGAGACACTCAAGGGAGGAAGCGACTCACGATTACGTTTCCGTCAGATACCGCTTGGAATAGCTTCCTCAGTAAGTTCAAATCACGAAGCCGATAAGATCAGTCTTGTTCAGATGAAGTCCGATTTTGAGTCGAACTCGCTAGAACGGAAATCGCGAGGAGCGGACTTTACTCTAGTAAACGAGCACCGGAGCGATATTCCGTTCTAGCGAGTTTGGCCAATAGCGGACTTCATCAGTCCGAGGCCAAAGGCCTGTGCTCGATTAGCAACATGGTTGTATGCCTCCTCCAACACTTGCTCTAGCCCCGGAATATTTTCCGCAAGTGGTATCGGATCATGCCGACGTAAAATTTGGCCGGGAAGTTCATCGGCTCGAATCGTAAACGAGAGCTCTGAGATAGCTTTTCCTTGTGACCAGAAATTCTCACCCTCGCGTGGACTTGTGGGAAGAGAGCTTTGATCAACAGCCGGCAGTACTCGCTTGTTACTGTCAGCAGCGGGAGCAAGTGCGCGTCGCGCTGTACGAATATCAGCCATGAATTCATGCCGATCCCTACCGCGGAAGCCGAGGAGAAATTGTGGGTCATTTTCCAATTTTTCGTTGATCGCAAAGTAAAAGATCGCGAGATGAATACAACTGCCTTTCCCCGCACACTCGCAGGTGATTTGCACTTCTTCATCCTTCGGAAAAAGCGAGACGTGAAAAGCGTTAAAGGCGTGCTCGATTTCTTGAGGGAGCTCTCCAGCGAGAAGTTTTCCAACAATGTATGCATTTGCTGCTACGCTCGACCCAACGCCGAGCCAAACCTTGTCGACCAAGCAAGGCGTTCGCAGCTCAACTTTCACGCTTTGCGTCTCGTTTGCCGCGATACGCGATACGATTGAGCCGGGAACTATAAATAATTCTGGTGCTTTGCGTTTTCGAAATATTGGGAGCGCTTCCTCTAATTGATCCGCTACTCCAACACAAGTAAACAGCTGTTGGAGACGTTCGGGGAGCCAGGCTCCAGCAGAGATTGAATAACGGTCGTTCATTCAACAGTCTCTTCAAAATCGGCTTCACGGGTGAGTTCGAGAAGCTTTCGTAGTTCGCCAAGTGGGAGTTCCGTCACGATCCCCTTCGTTGAACCAACAATGGTATCAGCGAGATGCCTCTTCTCCTGCACCATTAACGCGATCCGTTCCTCAAGTGTTCCTCGAACGAGAAGCTTTCTCACCTGAACATTTCGCCGTTGTCCGATGCGGTAAGCACGGTCAGCCGCTTGATCCTCAACAGCAGGGTTCCACCATTGGTCGAAATGAACAATTTGATTTGCGTTAGTCAAGTTCAAGCCAAAGCCGCCTGCCTTAAGCGAGAGGATAAATACACTTGGTCCATCTGTTCCCTGGAATCGTCGAACGAGCGTGTCGCGTTGTTGCTTCGTCAAACCGCCGTGGAGGAACAGAACTTCGGTGTCGAAACGCTCTTGTAAATAAGGTCGAAGCAGATGGCCCATGGTGGCGAACTGAGTGAAAATGAGCACACGGTCCCCTTCTGCGAGAATGACCTCGAGGAGCTCCTCAAGGAGGGCCAATTTCCCAGATCGTCCACTGAGAGCGCTGTTGTCTTTTAAAAAGAGCACCGGGTGGTTACAGATCTGTTTCAATCTTGTAATCGTCGCGAGAACCAGACCTTTACGTTGAATTCCCGAAGCTTGCTCGACTTGCGGCAACATACTGTTCACCACCCGTTGGTAGAGCACAGCCTGTTCTTGGGTCAGTGAAGTAAAAAGCTCCATCTCGATTTTTTCTGGCAAATCTGAAATTACCGCGCGGTCGGTCTTCAATCGGCGCAGTATCATTGGCTGCACGAGTCGAGAAAGCTTTGTTGCGACAGTTGTATCTCGATATCGTTCAATCGGAATTGCGTAGCGGGCACGAAAATCGCTGATCGATCCCAGATATCCAGGATTCAGAAAATCGAGGATCGACCACAGTTCCTCCAAATGATTCTCCAGCGGAGTCCCAGTAAGCGCTAGCCGACCAAAGGGGTACGAGGTATCGGTTCGTTGGAGTTGACTGTGCGCGAGTTGCCGTATCGCTTGAGTTTGCTTGGTCGCTAAATTCTTAATGTGCTGAGCCTCATCGAGCACGATCCTTCGCCACGTCACTTGCCGTAAGATACTATGATCACGGTAAGCTAGACTGTAGGTCGTAATAATTAAATCACTCGATTCACAGGTTCGTTGGAACGCTTCAGCACCAAGGCGCGTGGGCCCGTGGTGGAGATAACAACGGAGAGCTGGCGTGAACCGTTTCGTTTCCTGTTCCCAGTTGTCGAGGATCGACATTGGGACAATGAGCAAGGTTGGCGGCACTCGCACATCCTTCCTCATCTCGCGCTCATGCGTGAGAAGTGCGAGCAATTGAATTGTTTTTCCCAAGCCCATATCATCAGCGAGACATGCCCCGCAGCCGAGAAAATCGAGAAAGGTGAGCCATGAGAGGCCCTCCTGCTGGTACGGGCGAAGTTCCCCTTCAAAACCAGGTGGTTGTGGAATGAGCGAGATCCGTTCGCTCTCCGATTGGAGGAGTTTTCTCACCCAACCATGCGCCGAGAGCCCTACCACCGGTAGTCCCACTTCTTCCTGAGCTTCTCCGGCGCTAAGGCGAAGTGCTTCAATCATCGGCATTGTTCGGCGTCTCTTCTGCTCCTCGAGAAACTGCATAGTTTTCTCGACATCTTTCGCTCGAAGTTCAACCCATTCTCCACGATAGAAGACTAATGGACTCTGGGAGTTCACGAGCTCACGAAATTCGTCAAGTCCGAGCCGATGTTCGCCAAGTGAAACATCCCACGAGAATTCGAGTAATTGATTGACCCCGAGCATTCGCCGATGACTCTCACGTGCTTCGACTTCGCTCTCAGTTGAAACAGTGAGATGAAGTCCGACTTTTCTCGTTGGCTCTCGCCACCACGCTGGCACAATAATAGAAAAGCCAGCATCTTCGAGTGTTGGAGAAGCTTCGCGCAATAACATATACGCTTCGGCTGTGCTTAGTTGGACAGAGCTCGGAAATGGCTGATCAAGGGCACGACGTAGTGGTTTAAAAACTGTGCTTGCTTGTGCAAGGTCACGCAGAAGCATACCCTCTAGTTCTTCAAAACTGTGTTCGGTTCGCTCCAGGAATCGAAGATTCCCTGACCAGATATCTGAGGCTCTGAGGAGCTGATCTGGAGTAAGCGCGGATTGGATCAGTAATTCAAGCAGCCAGGAGTGCTCAGATTCGGGCGCGTTACTACGAAGTGGGCGAGGCTGAACGAGTCGAAACGCTGTTCGCACAGGATGGGCGTGAACTGGACTGAATGCCGCAGACCATCGGCGAAGTCGGACCTCAAGCTTCGCCAACTCAAACGCAGCACCGTCAAGCGCAGGGTTTGATGCAGTGAGTGAACTGAGCCACTGCAATCCAACTTGCGACCCAACACCGCGATCTCTCCCGGAGCTCACAGTGGGCACAAGTGAACGTCGAGCGAGGAATTCTCGTACCAGGCAGTCAACAGAGATCGAAATGAATGAGTCGATGAGCCGAGCTGGATCATTCCCCCCAGCGAATCCAAGACAAAGGTCAGGGAGCGATTGGAGCAGCACTCCTACACGACGAGTATCGTCATCTCGACTCAAAATTGGTCGCCAGCGAGAGACATGCCCCCCATTCTCAATCTCTAATGTTGGGAGAAACCGTCCGTGTGCTAACAGTTCGAGAATGAGTTTCGTAGCTTCTAACCAGTAGTAGACGGAATCGTCACACTTCGTGTTCGATGTTTGTTGTGGAAGTGACGTAAGGAAAAGCAGTGCATCGAGCGGACCGAGCTGAACCGATGGAACCCGCCACTTTACAAGCTTCACCTCTCCGGCGGGGCGTCCGTCAGCTACCCCGTAGAGTCGAGGTGAGACCAGGGGCCCAATGTTGTCACTTGGAAGGGCTAACTCAACTTCATCGGTGCCTTCTGCGATGAGCTCAAATTCTGCAATGTACGCTAGGAGTTCTTCAATTGACATCGCAGAGGGATGAACGAGTGTGCTCGCATTGGAGGTCGCGAACTTCGTACCCGACTCGCCCCAGACAAACAACCGTCCGTCGGGTGACCAACTCGCCTGAATGAGATTCATTGAATAAGTGTCTCTCCCTGTCTTTTTTCCCGGTGCGAGGCCAAGCGATCTACGTTAAACTGCAAAGAGGCTTTTTACAACAACGTTTCGGGTAATTTAGGATCGTGGTTATTCGAATAGAGGGGAACTGAGCGCCGATGGCCGCGTTCCAGAACAGCTCGACGAATGCACTTTCCAATTCTACGGGCTTGATTCGTGACCTAGGCACGGCACGCCCAGCGGCGGATGGCGGCTTCTTTCTGCCACGGTCCTCCGCGAAGACCATTGCCCTGGAGCAATATTTCGCCCGCGTTGCACGTCTCGCTCGTGTCGACCGACGATTAATTGCAAAAAGAACGCAAAAATTCCTCCGTAATCCGGAGTCGAGATCGAACGAAGTGCGAAAACGCTTGCACGATCTCTCCACTTCCGTGCTTGAATCTACCAATGAGCGACTTTGCTCAGCAATCCAACTTGCTCTCCTCAACACCCGAAGCTTGGTGAGTTGCTATCTCCAACGGCAACCTGATTTCCCTTTCCGTCGAGGCGAACGTGGCTTGGTTGATGAGCACGACGTACTCTACCAATTCGCGCAGTTGATTGTCGGAGCACAGATCGACGGCTATGGAGAGTATGTTGAAGATCTAAAATCACTTTACTTCAATACTGTGCCGCAGGCCGCAGACGATGAACTATTCCGAATTTATCTCGCTTTGGTAGCGATAGAAACTGGTTATGAGAACTACATGAACGGCTTCGCACAGTTTCCTCATCTCGCATCGATGAAAGTTGCAGGTCGAGCATTTGCGCTTGGAAGCCGATATGCACTTGGTCTCACGCATCCGTTCTTTCTGGTTCTCTCAGGAGGTTTGGAGACTGCACGAATTCCGCTTGCAATCGATATTGCTCAACTGTCATTCGCGCGATTTGTTAACGAAGAGTTGGATCTCAGTCAACTGGCGGATCATTCCGGTCGCAGTGTGTTCCGCTATCTGGAGAAATTACTCCACAGCGGGGAGAGCGCGATCGTAGATATTAACCTTCACCATGCGCGAGAACGCTTCGCAGTGAGTGATATAGCGGCGAAGTTCGCTATATCCTCACTCCTCGTAATGGTGGAGGGAGAGGGGGGAACCGAGCGGTGGCGAGCGGATGCCCCTCGATTTCATGCATTCCCGAATTGCCTCACCATACAGCCGAGCTTAGCCACCCACGAACTCGCGCTTTTCGTGCTCCGACAGATCCCCCCTGGCATTTCTCGAACCGACCGTTTTTCCAACGAATCTATATCTTACTAGCGGTATATCACTGTTATATACAGCATTTTTCTAGTTTTTAGCGGTGTAACAGCTAAGCCTGATTACGGTCATCTGCGAGGGAAGACATGTTTCAGATCTCCATTACGGATGAGCAGAGCAAAAAACGACACTGCTCCGTAAACAAGAATGTCGTCACCATCGGACGTGCACCGGATAATGACATCTGCATTGATGTCTTCGGCGTCTCACGTTACCACGCGCGCGTTGCCTTCAATGGTCAGGCAATCATCGTGCAGGACCTCGATAGTACCAATGGTACTTTCGTTAACGGCAAAGCAGTGGAACAGACGACTATTACTGCCACCGATCAGGTTTCAATTGGTCGGGCGACGCTCAATATTAGTCATATTGCACTCAGCGAGAAGGCACCTGCATCAGCGATTATGCGCGATGAGTTAAATGGCGACTCACGGGCGAGCGCTAACCCAGAACCGATCCTTAGCGAGACACAGGCCGTACCCCAGGTGAAAGTAAATGTCTCTACGTCTGCACCTACTGCGACACCACCACGGAAGCGAAATGTGTCCTTCTGGGAAACCCATCGGAGTCTCCTCACGCCAGTGTGGGATCAGCTAGAGGACGAAACTGTTTCAGCGATCTTCGTCAATAATCCGGGCGCAACATTTGTTGAGCGGGACGGAACGGTCGAGCAACTCAACGCCAAATTCTCGGCCGAACAACTCTCTGTGTTAGTGCAAGATATAATGCGCCGGACCGGAAAAGTGATAACCGCAGGCGAACATATCCTCCAGCTTGAATTACCCGATCAATCGAACTTTACTGCCGTGTTGCCACCACTCTCATCCCAGGGACCCGCAGTCATCATCCGTTGGCCGCTTTCCAACGCCACAACAATCGACATGCTCCTCCTTGAAGAGGTGCTTTCCGAAGAGATGTGCACATTTCTTATGACGGCGATTCAACTGCGCAAGAATATTCTCATATCGTGTAGCTCGGGTTTAGTTGCAGCGCCGTTCCTCAGTGCGCTTGGATCACTGGTGCCAGCCGAAGATCGAATCGTGAGCGTGGAGAACCACTCACGACTTCATCTTCAACATCGTAACTGTGTTTCCTTGCTTCGCCGAGTGGCGAGCGCGACCGATAACCAACAAGCAATCGAAAGCGAGATCTGTGACGCAATACTTGCGCTCAAGCCCAACTGGGTGGTAGCGAGCGATCTCGCTGAAACTGAAGCTCATGGCCTGCTCCAGGCTGTTGTATCAGGGAATGCGGGCGCTATCCTTGCTTCGATGTACGCCTCTTCTCCACTGAATGCACTTCGACGCCTTGAGATACTTGTTCAAGGGGAGCGCCCGATGATGCCGCATACCGGGCTTCGCGCGCAGATTTGCAGTTCAATCGATCTCATCGTTCAGCTCTCCGAGTTTGCTGATGGGAAAGCGCGGGTCACGAATATCGCGGAGATCGCGGGGCTTCGGGAAGATGGCCTTTATGCGCTCGACGATATTTTCCGCTTCATTTGCTCCCATCGCGACGATGATTTCTCGGTCCAAGGAAAGTACGTCTGGACTGGGGTGATGCCGAGCATGCTCGAGGAATGCAAGCAACGCGGCCTTGACGAAGCGGTCTCGCTCTTCGATAACCGCCAGTAATCGCTACCCTTTTTCCCCGATACCGATCAGCACAGATTCAGATAGATCCGCATAACATTCGTATTGGCGCTCGAAACACTACTCTCGCACGCCACTTGGGGAGGCAGAGTGCGAGCCCATAGGTAAGGCATTGGTTTCATTGAACTATCAAGGTTCGCGGTTTACGAAGGAGTTGGCGGTGTATGGGGTTTCGGGAAGCCCAGGTTCGAAAATCCAAAGCGAGAGAAGCACAGAAAACGACGAAGTCAGCGCGTGTTCGAAAAGCTCGGCCGAAAAACAAAACTGAGCGTAAACAAGGGCTCGAGCCCGAAGAGATCTCAAGACTCATTGTCGATCATCGCGAGCAAGGGCTGAAAGTTGCCTGGAGGCTACTTGCAAATTGGCGAGTGCGACTTGCTCCGGATGAAGTAACGAGCATTGTTGGCATTTCGCTCTGTGAAGCCGCAAGTCGCTTCAATCCGAAGAAAGGGGCCGCGTTCGGCACATTTCTCTTCTACCACATTCGTGGTGCGTTGCTAAAAGAGATCGCAACGGCTATTAGTGAACGGACTCGATCACTTGGTTCGGAGTACGATGGTTACCACGCCTTGTTTAATACTGTCTACCACGCGAGTGATCAGAGTCCGCTTGTCGAGCACAATACACCAGAACAACTATTCCAAAAACGAGAGCAGCTAGAAAAGTTCCGCGACGCATATCAAGAACTGGACACACTCGAACAAGAGGTGATCACGCGCCACTTCGTTGATGAAGAGTCGCTGATAGACATCTCAAAGAATTTGAAGTACTGCCGTTGCCATATCTCGCGAGTAAAACATGGAGCATTAAAGAAATTGGCCGGCTTACTTCTGCCGAATGCCGCTGGTTATGTGGCTCGCGCCGAGGAAGCAGAGCAACAAGAAGACGAGAACAGTCGAGTCGTTTACTTTGGCAAGAAAAAGTACACTGGTGGACGGGGCCGAAGGAAAGGACGAGAAGTCTCAACCGACGAGACTCTCGAGCTTAAACAGGCAGTGTGACGAGCGAACCGCTCGCCAGATAATCGCTGATCCCAGCTGCAATCGTAAATTGTGGTGTAAATCCAATCTTCGCTTTGGCAAGCGACATATCGCATAAGGTATGACTCTGATACTGGGCCTGATACGGATTGTCGATGTACTGTGGAACACGTTTTAGCCCCAAACACTTGTTCAGTATCGTAACGACATCGTTGAACGACGTCGATACACCAGAGCCGCAATTCACTACACAGCTCTCAGTCGCCTGAGCTGCGAGGAGATTCGCTGAAACGGCATCCTTCACGTACACGTAATCCCGCTGCTGCTCTCCGCTCCGAAACAGACGTGGTTCTCCCTTGGCCATCTGTTGAGCGAGCTGATAAATCATACTTGCGCGAGTCCCTTTATGCGATTCGCCTGGACCGTAGACATTACAATAGCGGAGCGCGACCACCGTTACACCGGTTCGTGCAGCAAACTCCATTGCGCTCTTCTCCATTTGTAGCTTTGAGTCGCCGTAAGGATTGAGCGGAGCCGGAGAGTCGGTCTCACGGTAGGGTACTGGCTGGTTGCCATAGATTGCAGTTGACGAGGCAAGAACGAACTTCCGGCAGCCTCGTTTTGCGGTCTCTTGAAGAAGTTGTTCCGTTGACTGAACATTAGCGCGAAACATTTCGTTTCGATCGAGGAACACAGTGTTATTAATCGCTGCTTGATGAAAGACGACGTCAACTGAACCGATGGCATCCCAATGAAGCCCGACGAAGCTCGGATGGAGGAACTTCCCAGCAAACCCAGGGATTCGCTGTTCACCGTCGTTTCCGGTGATGATCACCTCGTGACCATCTTCAAGAAGGCGGCAGACGAGGTTTGATCCGACAAATCCTGTTCCTCCCGTCACGAGTACGCGCATGTGAAATCTCCTAAGATTCTAAACCAATTATGAAGCTTTACATTATCAAGTCGAAGTTACGCTTGCCAAGGCTGGTCAGCCTTGGAGCAGCAATTTTTAAATTCGAGCTAAAGTGGGAAATGCTGGGGAATCCGGTGGAGAGGAGGGTATCCCTTTGCCCTCATTCTCGCCCGCCATCCGTGGCGGGCTGCGAGGCTTCGGTCAGGGACCGGCGCTTTCGCGCCGGCGGCTTCGGACATCCTGTCCGAAGCACGCCTCAGAATCCGGGCAAAGGGATACCCTCCTCTCCACCGGATTTTTAGCTGACTCAATACTTTGTCTCTCGCCCGCATGAAAACAACGAATAATGATCCACAGAACGCACTGAAGCAAAGTACCAAAGAGAATCAATCCTTTTCTTAATAACTAACGACTCTGTTGTTCCCGTGTATGATTGTACAGGATACGGGACTTGAGTTGTTATCTCTCTAGCCGGTTCAATCGTATTTTAAGGCCACAAATTTTTAGTTTCTTCTGATAACGCATATATGGGAGAGTTAAAACTCTTATAATTCGTGCATTTGTGCTGGTTTTTGCCTTCTCTGCGATGGCATATTCGACCATAGGAGCGTTATCCGAACCTGACAAATGCACAAGTGTCGAAAAAGGCACGGTTCAATATTACCCTTGCGACGTAGGTGTTGGCAGCCAGCGCCTAATTTGGTTTCCGGGTAACGCGAATACGCAGCCACATTTTCAATCCCTGCGCCTTTTGTCTCCCAACCACTCGGCTAAATAAGCCGTTCTCGGAGTAATTTGAAAGAGATAACAATTGTCACCATCACATTCGTTCGCACATAGTGTAGTCTTGTAGTTTGTGGCATATTTATGCTCGCGAAGTGATGTGACTCGCCGTTAGACGGGACCCCGTATTTCTCATCACAGCAAATTTCTTGCAATCATTGCAGCGTGCTTCATCACGGAAGCAGTGTCCTGTAAAAAAATAATGCTTTGTAGTCACTTCGTCATCGAGGAGGGAGCGAAGTCCCTGCGGCCGGATTCTGAGGCGTGCGCAGGACTGGATGTCCGGAGCCGCCGGCCCGACAGGGCCGGTCCCCGACCGAAGCCTCGCAGCCCGCCATGGATGGCGGGCGAGAATGAGGCCGCAGGGACTTCGCTCCCTCCTCGATGACCTCAGCCACTTCACTACCGCCGATTTACGCTACTTTGAAAATTGCTGGCCTTCGATTCCACGTTTGAGTCGTGCTTTAATATCAGTTAGGATGAGCGGATGCGGGACAAATTACGCAATCTCTAGCTTAGAGCAATTCAGGCAGTGAGTACCCTCCGAGCAGTAATAAATCGAGAGTCGAAAATCGCTGTCTTTTCTGGACCGGGAACGTTCGCGGCCAAGGACGATATCAAAAAGCTTGGTCCCGCGAGATGGCGATCTACGGACAAGAGCTGGGAAGTCCGTCACTTTGAGCTTTCGGCTGAGGAATTATCACTCAAATTCCCAGCTATTGTTATTGAGGACGGCTCGCTCGATGGAAAGCCATCCGAGGCACCTCTCGTGACAACACCGGCGGAGTCAAAGGCGCTTCCCTCCAGCCGCTCGATTTCGGAACTCCTCGGCGATATTAACCGAGCACTCTCGAGTGCGTTTTCACTTCCGATCTATGTTCGCGGCGTCATTACAAGCGTGAAATCTGCTGCTCCCGGACGAGTCTTCCTTACTCTCGCCGATCCGATCAAACGGGATGACTACATTGACTGCGTGATTTGGAGTAACGTTGATCAGGTTTGCGCGAATCTATTCCGTGCAGGCTTCCAATTAGAGTCAGACCTTGAGGTGATGTTTGAAGTTGTCGTTCAACTCCGTCAAAAGGGAGCTCGTGTTTCGCTTACCATTACGGGCGTTGTCGCGGAGTATACGATTTCCAAACTCGCGGCAATGCGTGAGGTCACGAATGAACACTTACGTAAGGAGGGCATCTTTGAACAGAATAAGAGTTGCGAGCTACCATTCCTCCCCCGGCGTCTTGGAATTCTCACCAGCGCAAGTGGAACAGTAATCAATGATTTCTGTGCATCACTCGCTGATGCACAATTCGGCTTTGAATTATTCTGGCTTCATGTCTCTGTGCAGGGCAAAGACGCAAAGTCCCAGATCGTCAGTGGATTACGTCGACTAGCGGCGATTGAACATCTTGATGCGATTGTCCTCATCCGAGGAGGTGGGAGTGCCTCTGATTTAGCGGTGTTTAATGACTACGATGTGGCAAAAGCGGTGTGTCTTACGCGACTCCCGGTGCTCACCGCAGTCGGGCATCAAGCTGACCAGTCGTCAGCTCAGGACGTAAGCTTCCGCTCATTCGGTGTGCCAAAGGATGTGGGACGGTTTTTTGCCGAAATAGTGTTACGCCATCGCGAGCAGCTAAGCTCGTGGGCGGGTATTATTGCTCAACTCGTTCGACCACTCGTAAACCATAGTGAAACGGTAACGAAGAAGCTCCAAGCGAGTATTTACGCGTTTTCAACGACACTTCTCATTCACCGTAGCGAACGTCTTGCCGGGGCAACGTCTGTATTACTTTCATCTGGTTACTCAGCGATTGAGCGAGAAATGGTACGCATGGGGTCGCTTGTCCGGCATGCTTTTCATCTCGTCGATGTTCATCTTGGGCGAGCTCAAGAACGAACAGCTCGGTTTACACACACGGTTTCTATGCTCGTGGAGCGATCGCTCGCTGAGGGAAAACACCAACTGCTCCGCCTTGGAGCAATCTGTCGTATCAGTGAGCGCCTCATGTTAGAGTCGAATTCATGCCTCGAGGGATTTTCCGCTGTCGTTGCTGCAGCAGACCCACAGACTCAACTCCGTCGAGGATTCTCGCTCGTGAGAAAAGCTGGAGGCGGCGAGTACATTGGCAATGGCGAGTCGCTCTGCAGTGGCGATCTCGTGCAAATCGAATTTCATGATACAGCGAAAGATGCAAAAATTCAGTGAACTAACCGAAGAGAGGGAACAATGGCTCAAGCGAAGACCAATGAAAGTGAAAGCTTCGAAGAGAACTTCCGTAAGCTAGAGAAGTTTTCACAAGAACTCCAAGAGAACAAGGTAGGAATAGATCAATTAGTTCCGCGAATGAAGGAAGCCCTGGGTGCAATTAAGGTATGTAAGAAAGTGCTCCAGGAGACGAAACTTCAGCTCACCGAGATCGGCCAAGAGTTTGAAGAGCTGAGTAAAGGTAGTTGATCCCTACCTAGTGCACGTGAGGTGGTGCCTTCGGAAGATGCCCCTGGGTGGCAACAGTTGTTGCAACGAGGAGCATCTTGTGGAGTCCCTCGAGTGTCGCTGTTTTTGTGACGTAGAGCACGCCTTCACTTCCGGATGAGCGACCTTCGCCATCTTCACTTACTTGAATGAGTATTGGTGGATGATCACCGCCGATGCTCTCCATGAACATGTCGCGCTCTTCGGTAAGGTCGTTATCGAGCACGATCACATCGGGCTTTACGTTTTCGAGCAGCGAGAGTGCTTCGGTGGCGTCACAAGCATGAAACAGTTCGACGGGCGGAAGCTGTTGAATCACGCTCGCCATACATTTCCAGAGTTGAAATGATTTCTCGTCTTCGTCGAGAAACAGAATTCTCGTCGTAGTTCCTTCCTTTCTCATGTGAACCCCGTAAGGCTAAATACTACTCCGACCTTCCTTGGTGTATTCGGGCGTTCTCTGCGCGAACAACCTTCGTTAACTCTATTCGGCAACTTCCCGAGAGACCTTAACTCACAAAAGTCGCACGAGTACGTTATGGCGACAAAGCAAGAAAAGCCCGCATTTTACCTGGGCGAAATCAGCGATTTTTATAGGGGAATTACTACAATTTTGCTCGGTTCTTTACGGATTGGCCTTAACGAAACTCGGTCCAACCCGGCAAGGTTGAACCTCAATTTGCTTCCATACCCCACCGGTCACATAGGGCTCAATTGCGAGCCACTGGTCGAGCTCCGCCCGGGATGCAAACTCGCCAACAAACATCGAGCCAATCATCTTCTCAGTTCCGTCGAGAATTGCTATGCCGAAGAGTAATTTTCCTTCGTCACGAAGTTTAGCCCCTAACTCGAGATGGGCAGGTCGAGCTGCCATGCGCCGGCTCGGCGCCTCGGGATCGGTTCCGTCATAGGCGATTAATAAGTATTGCATCTATTTCCTCTTCGATTCGATAATTCTCACGTCCTCACGGCCGTTTGGTTCAAACTCTTTCGTTCCTCCGCAAATGGACACGTTAAGGTCGGTGCCAGAGCCGTGCGCATAAACGAGGTATTCTGTTCCTACAGTAAAGTTGTAACCACAGTCCCCCCCGCCTAATCCGGTTTTGATGGTGACTGGCGACCGTGCTGCCCCTTTAAGCACGTTACTGACGGTGAACTCAAATGTTCGAAACGGGAACGCACCCGGTTTCATCGGGCCCTCAAGTGATGCGCCGTGGGAATTCCCACGGACGACCGTTCCTACAAACACCATATTCGCATTTTCGTAATGCTGTAATGGATCGGTAATTGCGATACAGCTACAGGCAGATGCATGAGTCGCAACCGCGACGGGCACCGACAAAATGATGCATCCTAGAATAAGTTTCCCTGTGAACATAAAGTGTACACTCCCAAAACCAATTTATAGAAGATCCGAAACACGAAGGGAACACTAGAGCCGTTCCAACTTAGCTGAAGCAGAAAAATAAGGAACTCGCCTAACGGCTCGTGAGGATATCTCTGGGGAACGGCTCTAGTTGTTGCTGCACTGAAATGACTCATCCTGAGTCATTTCAGTGTGGGACGAATGCCACATCGGCGTTGCGGCATTCGCGCACGCCATCCAGGCGTGCGCTAGAGCGATGCCACTTTTGCCAGAACAAAAGTGGCATCACTCTAAGAAACGAGCGATGCCACTGCCTGTTGTAGGTGAGCACGGCTGACCGGCTTCTCGAGGATCGTTACGTGGGAGCGCTTTGTGAGCTCACTAAATTGTGGGCCATACCCGGCACCTGTAATCACGATGGTCGGGATGACTATTCTTGCCTCTTCGAGACGTTCCAACAATGAGAGGGCTGACCCGTCACCCAAGTTAAGGTCAGTCACAACCAGATCAGGTTTCCAATCCTTGCAGAGCTCGAGCGCTGAAGCAACACTGCTTGCTGGGGTGAGTGTATCGGCGATTCCGCTTAAGTATCGAATATTTGCACGGCAAGCCGCCGAGTCATCGTCTACTACAAGCACTCGCCCAAGGTTCAGGGTGGAGAGCGATGATTCAATGCCATCTGTGCGCGCAAGTCGTATTCCAACACTGAAGATTGAACCACGCTTTGGATTTGGAGTGTACGATACGTACGCGTCATTTAAATCCGCAAGCGCTTTACTTAACGCTAACCCCAAACCGTAACCTTGCTGATCAGGGTTATTTCCCAACCGTTGAAATTCGGTAAAGAGAAGTTTTTGCTCTGTTTCCGAGATTCCCGGTCCTGAGTCGATAATCTGAATTTCAATATGAGTCGGAGTAGTTAAAAATGCGGCCCGAACAGAACCGCCATCGCCTCCGCTTGGAGCGTATTTAATCGCGTTCGATAGGAAGTTTGCAAGAATCCGCTGCAAGTGACGAGGATCTACCTCAACAGTTGACTCTGGCACAGCATCCCACGAGAATGCGAGGCCTCGTTCTTCAGCCGGAATCACAAAACTCTCAAGCGTTCGTAAAACGATTCTCGAAAGCGGTGCACGGGTTCGTTTGGCTTGTAGGAAGCCCTTCTGGTGTTTGGCGAAATCGAGAACATCTCCGAGGATCGCAAGTTGATCCTCAAGCGCATGCTCAACCGTAGACAGGCGAAGGTGCTGTTCGGAAGTGAGCGCGCCAAGCTCTCCGGACATCAGATCCTTGAGCGCGTAAAGCGCCGTGTTCCCGGGTGCACGAAGGTCGTGAGACAGGCCGAGTAGGAAATCACGCTCTTGGCTTGTCCGCATCGATTTCTCTCGGACTTTTTTTGCCGCATAGAACGAAGCTGCCGCATGTTCTGCGATCGCATGAACAAACGCTTTCCGTTGGGCACCAAGTGAGGTTGAGCTCGCTTTCAATCCTAGCCAGAGACCACCGCAAATTCCAGAACTATCTCGGAGAGGAACAGCAAGGCTCATCCCGATTCCAAATACGCGGAGGTCAAACATGGTACCGGCATCGGCCGCCACCTGATATCCCCAAACATCGGTTTCTTCCTCATTCGAGGCATCGATCAAACAGTCAAAATACGAAAGCAATGTACTTCGAAGCCGCTTTTCTGGAAGTCCCTGTACATACTCAAGTGCAAGCTCTCCACTTTCTCCGTTACGGAGCACAACGGCGACAGCGATGACGTCTGGTCGTGTCTGTCCAAGAACTAATTCGCCAACTTCTCTCGCCACGCTGGAGAGTTCATCAGACATGCCGGTAATTTTTGAACTCAGAGTAAGCACCTCTTCGACAGTAGGACGTCCCCGATCGCTCCCGCGTCCGTGGGAAACGAGGGCTAAGAGAAGGCGCCAAACATCGCTCACCCCTTTCGTCTTGAAGTGCACTCCTTCGGGGGCACGTTGGGTACGGGTGAGAATGCGCACTGCGCTCACTAATGATTTCAATTCTAGTTGAAGTCGAGAGTAGAAGAGAATAACGAGCACAGTGAGGAGCAATGCCGCTGCGGACAAAATACCGTTCAGCGCGTGCTCGTTCACTGAATGAACTCCGATATGGTGGTATCCGATGTGCTTGCCTGCGAGGGTAACGGAACGTTCTCTCGAAAACGACTCCGACGGGTGAGCAAGTTAATACACCAGGCAAGCAAAATCTTCGGATCTTCCTGCTTTCGTACAAAGGCATCAGCCCCGAGAAGTGCAAGTTCCGCTTCAAGTAACCGTTCTTCATCTGAAGTGAGCATGATCACTGGAATCCCAGGATGGGCGGCACGTAGCTCTCGAAGGAAGGTGACACCATCCATTCCGGGCATATGCACATCCGATATAACGAGGTCTGGGCAAATAAGCTGGTCACGAATGCTATTAAGCGCCTGATGTGCTTCAGTCCGACTTTCGACGGTGAGACCTTTCGCCTCTAAGATTTTGGAAAGTATGAGCAGGAAACGTGAGTCGTCGTCGATGAGTAACACGGTCCAATTTGGGGTAATGGGAGCTGGAGTTGGGCCGTCCTTTGGTACACTCGGCGAAGGGCTTGGAATCTCGGTTGGTAACTCCGAGCTCTTCCCTTGTGGCGCGGGTTCGGGGAGCTCTGCAACTCTCGTTTGTGCTTCTGAACTAAGCTCCCAGCTGAGACAAACGACCGGGCGTTCAAAACTTCTCGTAAGCGCAAATGAAATATTCCGCAACTCGTTGTTTTCGACCGGTTCAACGATCCGATTCTCGTTCCGAAACCGTTCGAGGAGCATCGGGTAGATGCCGCGATGAAGTCGACCAGAGTAGAGATTTCCACGCGCAAAAAACTCATAGCCCTCTTCATTTGGATGGCCGATGAAGACTTCATGCGCGCCGCAGCGCCCAGCGTCCAGGGCGAGATGTCGCATCACAGCAAACAACTGACCTGATGTAATAGAATTCCCATGAGGTCGAATTGCGAGATCATACTCCTGCCACTTTTCAGCAATACGACGTCCGGTAGAGAGGATTATCGACACCCCGTGTTCGCGGAATGCTGTTAGATCGATGAGGGTTGGATCAGAGATGACGAGAGCGTATCCAATTGAACTCGTTTGCGAGGATTGAGGTATCGCAAGTGCGTCACGAAGCACGGCCGCGTCAATTCCGGTTGCAGCCAACAACGCTGCAGTCGGCGGTTGTAACTCGGTCGTCCACCCGAGCTGAAGACGTTCTGCAACCAAAGGCAAGAGCGCGTCTTCGTCCATTTCCAGTGCAGAGGCGACCTCTTCGATCAAATCGTACGGAAACACACTCATCGCAAATTCACTAACGACCGATGGTGTAACCACCTGCTTCAGTGCCTGCTCGATCGTCACTGCGCGACGGACTCGGCAACGAAGTCTCGTTAATGTATCAGTAATGCTATAGGCCAATGAGCTTCTCCTCTCATTCAAGAAAGCTGCGTTCGTAGTGGGACAAGCACCTGATCCTGGAGTGCATAAAAGTTTCCGAGCACGCTCTTTACATATCGGGCATTGATCCCACGTGGACGAGCGGTCACCTCTCCGTAGAGCGCCACCGCTCGGTCAAGATACCGTAACTCGCCTTGCGTTCCACCAAGTATTGGGTCGTAAATTGGGCCGCTCGCGAGACCAAACTCGTCATCCCGCTCTTCCAGTTCACGAGCGACGAAATCCTCCATCGTTCGGTAAGGATACTCGGGATTATACTCCTGCAATCGGAAACTTCCCGCGTGGTCAGGAAGTGAAATCGTGCCAATTGTCCGATGGCTCTTTACCTTCCCCGTCTGGGGATCAATTTCAAGGAGAACTGCCGCAAGCGTGACCCGAAACGAATCCGGAATCTCCTCTGCTTTATACCCTTGAATCGAAGCCATATTCTCTGCGACTTCCGAGGCAACCTGCCCGAGGAGACTCTCTGGGTCTGGACTTACCTCAAGCGAGAGGTTCTCGCTCACCTGTAACAAGCTTGCTTCACGAGAAAAAAGGGCTTCGGTATGAATCCCTGCACGCAATGCATCGGTAATCGCCGCTTTCTCAAGCAATGTTAAACCACCATCAATGACAAGAAAAAGGAAGAGCAACATCAGTGGCGTGAAGAACACCATCTCGAGTATCGCTGTTCCGCGTTCGGTATATGCCTTCATGACTTCACCGCAACTTGTCGTCCAAGGTAAATGAGTTTCTCAATCATCTGCTCTCGCAGTTGTTCTGGAGTATCGAGTTCATAAATTTGCACGCGCTTCTGCTCACTGTCTTCGGTGAGTATCGCTGCAGCGCGTGAGCGGATTGTTTCGATCGAAGCAAGCGTTGCAACCTCATCTGCTGGTGTAAGTCCACCGAGCGCATGCTTGAAGCGGACGATCAGCAGTTGAATTCCAGTGGCACGGAGGATTTCGATGAATCCATCTATCTCCTCATCAGTCATCGTGGGCAATACATCAGTGATGAGAACAATTTTCTTCGGTGTTTTCACGGCGATATTCCCCCGCTTCTCTACCTCAGAAGCAAGGAATGTATCACCAATGTTTACAAGTTCTGTTGCTGCGGCGCTAAGCGTTGCCGGAATATTTGGAAGCGCTGCAAAATCAGCAGTTGGCGCGAGTGCGGCATGCCAGTATATAGCCTCGCGGAGCTTGAGCGATTCGGTGAGATAGCAAGCTTCGATCTTCTCGTACGGCCAATGAGGCGCATCAAAATCACCGCAACGGTAGGAACTGAGCGGATCCTGACAGGTCTCGCTTGCTGCGTGTTGGAGACCGTAGAAGGGGGTCGCAGAAGAATCGGGAAGTGGGTAACGAAAATCTACATTCGGATCAGAGAAGAGCACGCAGGCCTCATCTCCGAGGAGGGAATCCACCTCCCGGTAACCAATCCACGAGGCTTCGCTCTCAACATCGTTTGCATTAACGAAACCACCAACCTGATTTTCAAAGTACACATTCTCACCGATACGAAGTTCCCCGCGAACATGACGAAGGAACGCATATCCTCGGCCAGACGTGTCTCCGGGCGTAAACATTACCCCGATTCGATTCTGTTCTGAACCAGCCAGCACATCAATGAGGGTCATGGCAGCAAGCTTCAGATTACTTAACACTGGATTGAAACAGGACTGAGTTGACCAACGCGCGCGCTCTACGTCACTCCAGTTAGGGTTAATTGATACTGGTGGAGCATAGCCAGCACAGTTCCAATAACCAGACGCTGGCCAGTCCGCGTCCGATCCCCACGGAAGCTGTGTATTATTCGGTCGAAGCGTTCTCCCATCGCCAAGAACGATCACGTAATCAGAAGGAACGAGCTGACTCGTGCTGTGCCCGATAACTCTAAATACCTGCTCACCAACTCGCGAAGCGATAAACTGATCAAAAAACACATTGTAATTTGCTGTGATGGTTAAATCTACAATTGAACTACTCACCTGATAGTCGGACAGCGTGAAACGCGGCCGCTCAGCGATAGATTCAATTACATGACTGAGAGCACGGTTTTGATCCGGAAGAAACTGAGCGGCTTGCGCTGACACGGAGTCAGCAAGCGCTTGCGCCTCGTCCCGGAGGGCGCTCCAACCCGCGAGATCAACTGCCATTGCCGAAACCGTAACGATAAATGGGAGGAGTACAAGTACATAGAGCGCCGCACCACCGGTTTCAAATCGTTTTCTCGGTCGACCTAGTTTTTCCATCATCGGTCAGCCATACTACGGTTCGAGCCCTACCATGTAAGTTTCCACGAGCTCTTTCTTTGAGTGCACAATGGGGAGAGTTTCTCGCTGCATAAGTAGATCCAGCGGGAACGTCAGTGGCAGCTCGTACGAAACAGTTACTGTGGCGTATGCATCAGTTCCCGCATCAATTGCGATGTCGACACAGTTTTTGCCCCCCGCTTCGCCACAGCCATAGCGAACTTGGCGGTCGAATCGACGTAACTCCCGCAGCCCGACAGCTTGTGCTTGAACGAGATTTACTCCAACCTCTGGCGACACATATTCGAGGTTCTCATTATTGATCACCGTGCTCGAGCATTTGTCGTACGTTACCGCCGGATCTCCCTTGCCGGTGCATTCAGATGGCCCATCTGGAAACTCCGCGCTGGAATAGGCACCGAGCGGAACTTTTGCGCCATCTCGATACTCGACCACAACGAGCTTTGGTGTGCATGCGGGAGGTTGAGGACTTAACCCTGAGAGCTCCTCATCTGAGAGCGCAACATTCGTCCCAGCATACCCCCCTTCGACCGAGAGCTCATACTCCGGATTCGCGCCCGGGTGATTTGGCGAAGCAGATTGGATGTAACCCCGAAGCCGCGCTTCTAAAGTCTCACCACTTGCAAGGGGGCAAATTTCGAACGCAGGTTGTTGGTTAAATGGATAGATCGAGGTGATTGGCTCCGTGCTGGAACGAGCAAACTCGACCTTCACGTAATTTGCGAGCGCCGAATCAGTGAGGAAGGATTCAGGTATGCTCCGCCCTGACGCTGATCGAGAGACGAGATAGGCGAAAGATCGTTTGTCCGGGACGGCCTTGTCGACTCGTCGATACTGCGAGTATTCTGGACGAGGCCTTTCGGAAAACTGCTCGTAAATCGCGCCATCGACTGGCGTCCAGCTGAATACCCATTTTTCGTTGCCTCGACTGCTCTCCGGATAGAGTCGTTCCGAAGGTGGAACATTTGTAACTTCCCGCGAGACATACGTGGTATCGCCCGGGCGAATCATTGCAAATTGCGGAGCATTAGATGGTTGTTCAAGCGAACCAATCGATTGATTGATTGCCTTAATCCGATCTTGCTCCATTGGGTCGCCATAGTAATTATCATTCCGTTTCATCTGTTCCGGCAGCTTGATCACGCCCGGACCTGGCCGTGCAAGTGAGCAACCATTGGGCACGGCACCTACAGTAACGTCTTTGCGTTTCGCGGTATTCTCTGTCCAACCACAGTAGAGACGACCTGCCGGAGCGGTGATTGGTCCTGGCTTCCAACTATCTGAGCAAACTGCCGCTGTCTTTTCGATTGGCTCTGGGACGTCGCTCATGCTGAAGGCAAATTCGCCACCAGTACACGTTGGCTCAGTGGTATGGCTGATCAATTGACACGGATTGTTTCCGGACCAGCGTGAGCCTTGCTTAAAACCGCAATCTTCTGGCTTTGCCGGACACTCAACCGGATTGAGTGGAGGCTTCTGTTGTACACCATTTGGACAGGTCCGCGCATAGGGTGGGTTGTATTCGGTGTCGCCGGTGTAATCGTTAATAAAGGTTCTAATTGTGACGCGCGCATCGACTGGTCCATTTTGTGCCCATAAGTAACCACGCACCTTAAACGCACCGCCTCGGGGAACCCATACCGCCTGATGATCTCCTGGCGTGCCTCCTCCATGCGATCCTTCAGGGCCGCGAACACGAAGGTGAAAATTTCTCGGCGCCGTGGATAAATTCCCCGACCAATCGCGTCCGCCTAGCCCTCGACTATAGTCGGATACACATCCGCCCGGTTGGTCGCAATCTCTGTAAACGTCAATAACGAGTCCATCCCCAACTTCTCGGCCGATTTTCACTTGCGCTGGATCATTCTCATCATGCCGTTTCACCAACGTTTCGAAGCGGATCGCAACATAGGCATATTCACGCCAAGTTCGATCTCCTCCGGAGCGAGCTATGGGGCACGCGCGATCCTGCGATGTGAGACAGTTATCGGAAGGAAGAATTCCACCCAGCCGTGGCACACCGTAGAGCGGTGTCGCAAAGGTTTCGATATCTCCTTTCCTAATTGTCGTAAACCCGCCACTCTCGGGAAATGAAGCTCCACGTTCGGGAAAGTTTCGAACTCTTATTCGTTCGTTAGGCGGGTCGCCAGCAACAACATAGGGTTGCCAACCCGGGAGGTCGACGTAGGCATCTTCATGGCCCTCGTTATAGTGAGGAAACACGCTATCATGGGTTGGTCTCCATACAGTGTAAGGCTCCTCCGCGTTGCCGATGACACTCCCCGTAATAGTCATCCCTGAATTCAGCCGATTCTCGAAGGTTTTCTGAATCAGAGTATGTTCGGGAAACCGAAGCTCGGGTATGACCATGTGCTGAAGATACACCATGTAATCTGCGAAATAGGTGTCACGCTGAAGACGCGCTGAATAATTGAACTCTTGAATGAGATTTATATTGGTAGCAATTTGCGGATATCCGTACCAATTAAAATCGGCAGGAGGCTGGGCACCCTCGGTTACGTTACACTCAGCATCAGTCGGCGTAATACAACGCGCAACCTTCCGCGCTACCTGTTCGATCGCATTCGTTCCGCTCACATAACGAACAAGGTTTACGAAAAGTAAGGTTGCAAGCACACCGCCAATGCTACTTAAGACAAGCGGGATAACGATTGAGCCATGAGCTGCGCCCAATCTCAATCTTAGATCTCGTTTCTCCTGTGATGGACACTTTTTCATAACACCCCCTAACGTGTGCTTTGGCTTCGAATCTTTGGGCCGCCCTTCTCGACTGACTGGACGGCACGGTTTGTTTTATCTAAAGAATCGCGGAATTGAAGAACCGGAACGATTGGCACTGATGCGGTGAGCAGCATCAATCCCATGACGGCAGCAAAGACAGGGAATACGACCGAGTTCTCTAACCGCTTCACTCGGTGCTCGACTGAGAGTCTCCATTCGGTATGTGAATGATCGCTCAAACTTCGAAGCGAAGGAATCAATTCGCCTCCTTCACTACCACTGATATCGAGATGGAGGAGAATATGACGGAGTACCTTCTGATCTGCTGCATCGGCAACCTGCTCTAATGCAACACTGAGTGGCATGCCATGGGAAGCAAGTTGATAAACAAGTCGAAGTAATCGAGTAACTGGATTTGGACGGAAAGCTCCATCCTTCATTGATACAAGGCGCTCGATTGACGGAAGCACTCCGAGTCCAGATTCAACGAGAAGGATGAGTGACTCAAGTGTGAGCGGGAGCTGAAACAGCACCTCGCGCTCAAATTCTCGCGTCCTTACTCTAATGAAGATAAACCAAGCGCAGAGGCCAAAATAAGCCCCGAGGAAGGTTCCGGCGACAAGCATAAATGGCTTTCCAAATCGCAGGCCGAAGAGTATGCCTGCAAGGGTAAAGCTCCCAATCATTAGATACATCAAGGCGCGGGCTCGCTGCCGTTCTCGCTTGGTGAAAAATCCTGCCTTCCCGAGCTTATCACCAATGCTTGAGAGGGCAGCCGTGCTCTTCGCCCAATCAATCTCTTGGCTTTCCGAACTCCCCTGGAGCACCTGTTCATGCGAAGCAAGAGAGAGCAACCGATCCATCGCTTGGGCAGCCCGCTCGCGATAGAGGAGTAACGCTGCTGAGCAGATGACAACGAGGGCAGAAACGATGAAAAGCTCGATACCACTCATGGTTTGAAATTGCTCATTCGTCGAAGAACGGTGTAACTCAAAATAATCACTACAATTCCTGTTGAGGCGAGTAAGTTTGCCACGGGATGATTGAAAAACAGATCCCAGTAACCCTCGGTTCGGAGCGCAATAACGGAGACGATGACCGGCGCGACAGCAAGCAAAATATTAGCCGTCATCCGCATATTTGCGGTACTCACCAGGGCACCACTCACTAACATCTGTCGGTCGCGACAGACGTGCGCAAGTCGATGAAGGGTTGGAGCGAATCGTCCTCCGTGATCAACCGCAAGGCTAAACGCAGCGCGAAAAAGCGGAAGATCTGGCTGCCGGATACTCGCGGCAAACTCGGCGATCGCTTGCTCTTTCCCACTTCCGGCATGGAGCTTTGCGAGCAATTGTTCGGTTTCGACTCGAACGAGACTCTTTTTCGGAAGCAATCGAATCGCTCGTTCAAGTGCGAGGTACGGTGTTAATCCAATTTTCACACTACTTGCTGTAGCAAGCATTACCGTGGGGTAGTCAGTCGCAAACTCACTCGCTCGACGAGTGGCACGTAGATCGAGGTAGGAAAGCGGAGCCATGAAACCGGCGAGAAAAAAAACTGGGGCAAAGTAAATAGAGAGAATTTTTGAAAAAATAAGCGCAAGTGTAATTCCGAGGAATACTGAGAGGCTGAGGATGAGCCACCGCGGTACCCGAAGCCCGGCATGATAGATGAGGAGACGCACTCCTTGAGGCTTCGCGTTGGTATCGATTCGACGTTTAACTGGACGGGCAGTGCTTACCTCAGTTCCGACTGAGTGTTCGAAGAGGGCGAATGCCCGCGCCAATGCTGCTTCTCGTTCGTTATGAAAGATGTTCATGATTCTACCATTTCGCAGGCTGTGTGCTCGCGCGTTCGGTTCCGTTGAGCGCCGGATCTCGCCCTTGGGTATGCGCACGGTAGATATGCTCAGGCTCGAGGGAGACTATGCCGCTGTTACTGGAAAGCACAACACCATTCTTTTGGAGAGCGCGATCAAATTGAGTAATGCCAGCATCACGGCGCCATTCCGGTAGGTTCGCCAGGGGGCGGTAACTGTACATTGGATGGAGTTGAATAATTCCATCAGTGGACGATCCCACTTCAAAGACTTCGAAAACACGTCTCCGTCCGGTGTCTCGACAGACGTCAAGGAAAACGACGACCGAGACAGCGTTCGCGATCTGCCTTCGAATAGTATCGACAGTTACATTTCCCTGTGCACGAGCAAGGAACAGTTCGAGTCGTGACATAGCGTCTCTTGCGCTTCGCGCATGAATTGTCGAAATGCCCGGGTGTCCCGACGCGCAGACATCAATGAATGACTCGGCCGCCTCGCCATCTCGCATCTCTCCCAGGATGATTCGATTCATTGCCATGCGCATGCCGGTTCGAATCGCCTGCGCTGGAGTGATACGGCCTGCCCCTTCTGTATTCGCCTCTCGGGTGAGGAGCGTTCGAACGAAGCGTCGCTCGAGCGTTAACTCATGCGTGTCTTCGATAATCAAAATGGCTTCGTCCTCACGGATGCGGTGAGCAAGCGCCTTAACGAGCGTTGTTTTACCGGTGCCTACTTCGCCAGCAATTAGCAGGGTGCTCGCGCCATCTCGTGCAACGGCGGCGAGATACTCGAGTATCTCACGGGGTGCAAGTTCAAGTTGGACGAGTGCATCCAGTGAGACATTTCGATGTCGAGAGATTCGAAGGGTGAGCATCGGACCGGATCCGGGAGGTGAGAAGCTCTCGTGTGTCACGCAGGCTCGGACGTACGGATCGATTGCTGCGTCAACAACCGGCGTTGCTGCCGTGCAGGCCTTCCCGGCGCGTTTAAGTAAATTCTCGACGAATGACTTATAGGTCTCTTTGTCTGGGAACCGCAGGTCAGTTTGGACGTTCCGCCGTCCAACCTGAATACTGATATCACGGTAAGATCGAACGATGATATCATTCACATCAGGCCGTTCAACCAGGGTGGTGAGAAGATCGTAATGCTCAAGTGCAGCACTGAGTGCTGCTACGACCGAGTGTCGTTCTCGCTCGGAGAGCTCCTCGCCTTCCCGGTCTTCGACAAGACTCACCAAGCGAAGCATATCCTCTTCATCGGGCGTAACGCTTTCGGTAAAGGCGGTCTGCTGCCCGAGCCGCTTCTTCGCCTCCTTCAGAACATAACGGGCGGATGGTGTAAGCTCGAGGAGACCCTGTTCGAAAAAATTGCTCTCTGAATCCGCATCGCGTGGCTGCTTGCGCTCCCCGAAGTAGCGCTTCCGTATCTCTTCAACCGAGATGTTCTGTTTAGCGGCGCTCATCTGGAGGCCTCATCATTTAACTTCCCGCGAGCCGACCGTTGAAAATCATCTGGTGCAGTGGTCGGTACTTCTGGTGTAAGTGTCCAGCGCATTTCATCATCACTGAGCACATACACCTTTCCATCTGGGCCTCGAGCAAACCCGCGAAACTGCTCTTCGACTTGGCGGAGCGTCCTTGCTTCGCCAAGCAGCTTCCGCTGATCCATTGCGGTAGAAAGTGTGGGATTCTGGTCCCCCATCCCACGAAGCGCAAACGTTAGTTTGCCGATATTAGCCGCAGTTGCGATTTTTAACGCATCTTCCTGACTGGTGAGGAGTGTCACCGTGCGGGGTGCCTTTGGCGCTGTGCCGCTTGTGGTGAGGGGAGCAGCGGATCGTTCCGCTGAGAGAATTCGCACGTTTTCTGCGATGACCTTTGCTTCAAGTCCGACGCTCGAATCTTTGGAGGATCGAATGACGATCACATCCACATAGTTCCCGGATCGAGCCCACCCTTCGACGGCTGCTTCCTCATCTACGCGAACGGTGATTGCCCGCATGCCTTCAGGGATTCCCTCCACGACAGCATTTGATTCAAAAGCCCCACTTGTCACCGCGGAAACGGGAACCGGAAGATATTTCGGTAATGCTGTGGTGGCGATGGACTCCTGGTAAGCATCAAGTTCAAGGATATAGTCCTCGGTTAACCGACTCTTTGGCCACTTCACATTGGTAAAGGGCACTGAACTTAACTTCTCGCCTTTGGCGATAGGACGTGTTGGAGTGGGCACGAGCACGGTGTCGTAATCCGTTGTTACCTTTACCGGTTCGCCGGTCCCCTTTGTTTCGGCTTCGCGAGGCTGAATCGCGATGAAGAACGCTGCGATTCCCATGGTGAGTCCGCAGCTACTAAGGAATAGCATTACTCCACTTGGGCCACGCCGGAGTCTCTTCGGTCGCTTTCTCAACTTGAGTGCTTTCATCTGGACCAATGCCCCTATTGTGATACACGACGCCCCACTGCTTCTTGAGAAGCAACCTCATTCGGTAGCTCGACGTATGGCTACCGAGTCTGCTCGAATTTGAAACCCCTAGAGGACGAACCGACTATCCACCGGTTCCGGTGTCGCTACCGTCTGTCGAGCCGCCGGTTCCTGTCTGACCCGGAATATCGGTCGAGAGATTATCAACAGTCTCACTGAACTCTTGGAAGTAACCGCTCATCGAGCCATAAAAGGCGATGAGTCCGGCTGAGATCGCTACAACGGCGCCGATGAAGAGTACTTGCTCAAGTGCAAGACTCCCCTTCTCGTTTGCTTTTTTACTAGACAAGTTCATTGTTACTCACTCCTTTCTTCGTTTACTACTGGACGCGGAGCTTCATAGAGAACAGTAGTCTCTGTCGAGGCCGCGTCATTTCCATTTGCTGAGACTTTGTATGTCGCTAGTGTGCCATTGTGCCCGTTAGCCGCTTCCGGGAGGGTCTTTGTGACCGGCCGGATCAGTGGCGTTTCCCGCGCGGTTTCTAGTGGCAGCGCGCGTACTGGCGCAAGCAATTTCTTTGGAGTACGAGCGCCGTTTCGCTTCCAATTCCGTAGTTTCGGTAAAAGGGTCCTCTCTCGTTCCTCACCCGATTGCTGTTTAGAAGTGACCTCGCCGGAGAGTAAGGTTTCCAAAGCTCGCTCGAAGTAGCGCTGCATCCCGGTCGAACATTCGGTGTAGAAGGTATTTCCAGTGCCGATCCAATTTCGTCCTCGGGGATCAAATTGACATGGGTCCAACAGGCACGACTCTTCTTTGTAATGCTCACTGAGAATAAGAAAGTCAGAGACATCATCTTTCGTCAGTCCACGCTCGCTGAGCAGGTTAATGAGAATTTGAGTATCGCCGATGCCTGGGAGATCAACCAATTGACCAAGCGTTGTATTGAGCAGATGAACGGAGGCTGGATCGTTCGAGGTAACAAGGAGTCGGTGATTTGCTCTCGTATTGAGCGCGAAGCTGAGTACTCCTTCAGCTGACGAAGAGTCGACGAGTACGATATCGAACATCTCCTTAAGGATCTCGATTACACGGAGTGTGATCTCGAAGCGCTTTTCGTCTCGAAGCCACATTTCACGAACTTCCGTTCCGCCAGACGGAGGGAGGAGCACCGACACACCATTTGGAGCACGACTGATGCAACGCTCAACCATGGCGCGATCCGGTATAATTGAATCGACGAGCAACGCAGTGTATTCGGGAGAGTGCCACCTTTTCGTGCCCATATATTGCACGAATGATGCGGTAAGCGAGAGGTCAATGACTACGGCAGATTTCTCGATCGCTTCTGCGGCATGTGCAAGGCCAGAGACAATCGAAGTAGCACCGACACCACCTTTCACACCCTTCACGACGATGAGGTGCCCGACACTTCGCTGTTGTTCAGCAAAATCAAGCGACGAAATCGCATGAATGAGGCGCACTGGTTGGTCATCGGCAGAAACAATTTGATCGGCAAGTTTATCAAATCGCCGCAGCGTGCGAAGCGAGTATGCCTCCGGCGAGAGAACGACGAGCACAGGAATTCCAGGGAACGCCTCCCTGAGCTCTCGGGTTATGAGGTATGCTTCTTCAATGGAGAAACTTGGACCGATTGCGTAGAGTTCGTACGGATCGTTGATCAACACCTCGTCACGTGAGGCAGGGACGGTCTGTAGGAGGCTCAGGTGACCTACTGACGCACGGCATTTTTCGTACGACTCGTCGATTAGCTTCTGGAGCTTAACGCGATCAGCGGCCGTCTTATCAACACAAGCAATTCTCATGAAAACAACTCCTCGCGCGGTCGAAACTGCAGCTCGATATCGGCGAGCACTTGAAATTGCCGACAAAACTGATACTGTATTCGGAAGCCAAAATCAAACGTATCGCGGCTACGAAAAAGTTTCATGAGCAGTCACTCACAGTTAGCCGGGTAGCTACCATGTTTCCTCTTAACCTTAAGTGCGTTAACGCACGGCGGGAGCAGCTCATCGTCCCGCTCTTCAGCGTTCTCATATCGCTTACCTTGGCTTGTCGCTTGGCAATTGCCGAGGGCAGCGCAACAATTGACGGCGAAAATCTTCGGATCGAGGGACTGAGCCTTCCGTGTAAACGCTGCTCGATTCAAAACGAGTACTGCGTGCTGTGGCTGAAAAATGAACGGATACTCGTTCCCTGCGAGAAAGCACCGCTCTATCTCTTGCCGGAACTTGCGCTCTCGGCTGAAGGCACGGCGATTGACCCAAAACAGCTGTTTAGCTACCTCGTCCGAACTGAGCTCCCCGAACGCGCCCAGCGTGCCGGCCTTGAGTTGCTCCTTGCAACTGAGGCTGGCGGCCGGATAATTCAAGCGAATACTGAACTGCTCGCGCGAAAATTCCGTGCGCTGTTGAACGAGCTTTTCGCGAATCGTCGCGGGAATCCAGAAGCATGGATGGCGTTCTTTCGACTGCCAAGTGATCGGAACGATTTCTCTGGGTATGAAACGAAGGCGCTTGTCACACTGCTCCATCAGGAGCTGGGGCTTGCTGATCTTCTCGTTGAATTGAGTGTGAGCGAGCCACTGCAGGATCGGTTGGTAATCGAACACTTGCTCGCTGCGTTTGCCAAACATCAGGATCTCGCTTCGAGTAAAGCGACCCAACTTACGGGAGAGCTCCGACGCGCACACACCATTGTTGGCGCTTGTGCCGAGATACCGAGTGCTCCGATATTTCCAGCTGGCTGTAACGCTTCCGCTCTTTCGGAGACCCAACCACCGCTTGCCCATTACTTGAAGCGGGTTCAGATGCAAGCTGTCCTGGAGAAAATTAACCGCACCGGGCAAACGGCAAGGCAAATCTTCAATGACCTCGCTGAGACTGACGTCGAGCAATTTCGAACAAGAGAAACTCACCAGGCCGTGCTGAAAGCGCTCAAACTCGTAAGTCTGGATCCGAGCATCAGTAACGCGCTGCTCAATGGCCGAATTCAAAAGCTTGTGAGCGTTTTTGCCGCTGAAGATAAAGAGATAGCTCAGGCACTCGCCATGGCGCTTGGTACAACGGGGACTACGAAACAGAATTCCGAAAATGTGAATGGCACACTTTGGACTACGCTCGCGCTTGTGGTTCTCGTTGTAGGCGCTTTCGCCTATTGTTTCCGACGCAGGCGGGTACGGCCGATAAACCTTGAAGATTCTACCCTCACGAGCGATGAGCGAAGCGAGCTTTCGACACTCTTTCGTTATTTCACCCTTCCTGGATGGGCCTCTTCGCGAGCGCTTCATCGTGAGTACCGGCGGCGTGCTAAGGAACTTCATCCCGATGTGAGCAGGGACCCCGATTCGAGCGAATTCTCGCTCCTCCATGAGCGATATAAGCGCGCAGAAGAACTGATCAAGAAGCGAAGTTGCCATGAGAATTAGGCCATCCTAGCACCGACACTCGCATGGTTTGGCCTCAGCGTAGTTTCATTATCGAAACGCCGGCGGAACACATCCGAGCTGTTTCCCTCGAAATCCTGACCATCTCTTAGCAAGCCGTGTGCCAAGTGAGAGAGGCTAGAAACGTGGCACAGGCGGTTCCTAATCTCTTAAAAGAAGAACAATTGCAGATGTCTAATGACCAATTGACCACTATCCGTTCCTTGGTGGAACGCGGAACAACAGTGCGAAAGGTCACCGTTCCATTTTGAAACTCATCTACGATACAAATGGTCGCGATGTTTCAATTTGAAACAAAGTGTGCTAAGGCTTGCCGCTATTCTGAATCTAGCGCGGAATCTTTGCCCAACCACAGTTGGTATGAGGTTTGAATATAACTACGCGGTAAACCTGAACGTTAGCGGGGAATACTGCAAATGAACACTATACTTTGTGGTAATGTGATACCACCAATTGGTCAGTCGCCGACCGCGAGCGAAATGCTTTCTGCGCTCGAGGACCTCTACATAATCTGCGACCGCTTTTCACACGCAATTCGCACCCACCTCGGCGTATCGATGGGAATAATTGACGATCACCTTGCGGGCTACACACTTGAACGAAAAGACTATGAGGATGCAAAGAGCGCTCTCCAAGCAATTCTTGGAACGTTAAATAGCGTTCGCGATATCACGAATCCGCCGCGATTTATGCCGGAAGAGGTATCGCTTGGTGAATTCATTGAATCGGAGGCAAATCAGAAATTTGGTCTCGATCCCGCACTTCAGCTGTTCACCGAAACAGAAGGCGTAGCATTGCGCGTGCGTTACGACCGAAAACTGCTCTATCGGGCACTCCGTTGTTTGCTCCAGTATGCAAACTCACGACAACAACGCTACACAGCAGGGGACGATTCGCCGATTTCATTACGACTCATTGAGCAGCGAAACGGATCATCCAGAATTATTATCGAGTTTAATCAGTCTGGCTCGTCCGATAACACGCTCTACCGTCAGGCGAGGACCTGGCGCGATATATCCATCATTGACCATGCAACAGAGTCTCTCGGCCTGCTCTTCGCCGAGCGGGTGTTTGAACTTCACGGTGGGAGCTCCGAGTTTCGCTTCACGGAGCCAACTACCTTTAGTTTCATTGCGAATCTGACCTTAGCGGAGGGGGATGGAGTCTTTTAATCTACTTCTCGTCGAGGATGAGCGTGCAGAACTCGATAGATTAGATCGAGTCTTTACCCGAGCGTTTCCGAACTGCCGAATCATCAAGGCCGCAAGCCCTACCGCGGCAACGAATCAATTTCGAAAGTGGAAGCCCGAAGTCGTCATCCTCGACCTCGGGCTCGGCGGGTATGGCCCACAGTCAGGACTAGAGTTGATTACGCGCATGGTTGGTATCGACTCAAGCGCACGAATAATCACGCTCACTGGCCACACGAGTGAGGAGATTGGACTTGCTGCTATCCGAAACGGAGCAGCATCATTTCTTACGAAGCCAGCAAATATGGTTGTCCTTGAAGCCTTGGTTCGTGACTATGCACAAACGGCGAAATTTAAGCGAAACGCAGTCGAGCGCGAGAGCGTGGAGCCGATTCCGGGATTCATTGGGAATTCTGCGTCGA
>FKKE01000257.1_pt1 | contig 55562 bp, 54 predicted proteins | sample 1106331 | NCBI WGS metagenome assembly FKKE01 (sample SAMEA3931202, study PRJEB13176) | freshwater metagenome | biome: Drinking water system; feature: drinking water; material: freshwater | place: China | collected 2013-02-06 | reverse complement strand
CCAACTGAGCTACATCCACCACCCAAGAGAGACAAGGCAGGCAGGCTGCGGAGGAACGCGTATCCTACACAAACCGGAGGCGGGGCTGCAAGACTCACTACGAAACCCACGACGCGACCCGCGTGGCGACCTGGACCGCCGACCTGCCAGGCAGAACCCGAAGCACGTACCGCCCGCTAGGCCGTCCGCGCGTCGAACGCGCGCCGCATCTCCGCCAGAATGTGCTCGGCCGCCTGACGCGGATCGGCCGCATCACGAATGGGCCGCCCCACCACCAAGTAGTCCGAGCCGGCGGCAATGGCCTGACCAGGCGTGGTCGCCCGCGCATGGTCGCCGATCTCCGCCCCGGACGGCCGGATACCTGGTGTCACAATCACCAGCCCCTGACCGACGCGCTGGCGGATGGCCTGCGGCTCCTCCCCGGAGGCCACCACCCCGTCGCATCCCACTTCGGCGGCCAGCGCGGCACGCGCCGTTACCAGTTCGGCAACGGAGAGTTGCACCCCCATGTCGCGCAAGTCTTGCGAATCATAGTTGGTCAGCACCGTCACCGCCAGGATCTTGAGGGAAGAATTCGGAACCTGGCTGCGGCCCTTCACCGCCGCGGTCAAGGCCTTCCGGTTGGCATGCACCGTCAGGAATTCCACACCCATCATCGCCACCTGGGAGGTGGCGCGCCGGACAGTTTCCTCAATATCGAGAAACTTCAAATCCAGGAACACCCGCTTCTTCATGTCCCGAAGCCGCTGGATCATCGCCGGCCCTGCCGCCGTAAAGAGTTCCAGCCCCACCTTCACGAACGTGACCGCCTCGCCGGTCCGTTCCAACAGGCGGTAGGCCGCCTCTTCGGACGGCACATCCAGGGCCACAATCAATCGATCGCGCACATCCACGGGTAACCCGATCATCCGTCCGCCTCCCCTTCCCTTCCTTGACCAGTCCTAAATGGCTATGTTACAAGAATTGCTTCTTTCAAGAAGGAGCATACGCACTATGCCGGTTATTCACAAGTCCACGATTAAGCGCGCCCGTCAGGCCGAAGTCCGGCGGTTGCGGAACAAGTCCACGCTGAACGGCGTTCGCACCCTCATCAAGAAGACGCTGACCGCCGTGTCCCAAAAACAATCCGCCGAGGCCGCGACCGCCTTGAAGAAGGCCGCCGCCGCTCTCAGCAAGGCGGCCCACAAAGGCGTGCTCAAGCCGAATACTGTCTCGCGCCGGATCTCCCGCCTGACCCGCCGCGTCAACGCGCTCGCCGCCCAGTAATTGTGCGTGGCGCAGGCTGAGAATAGAACGAATCCTCAGACGTAAGGGGGAGTCGGGCCGACTCAAGGCCCCTCCCTCTGTTTTTCGCCCGCTAGTCCCGTCAGGGGGGTGCTCAATCATCTGAGCACCTGCACCCGCACATCAGATTTCATCCCAAACGTCAACGGTACCGACGGCAAGAGGGCGAGCCCAACACCCTTGGACGGTCACACCGTCCGGCTAGCGCTCGCACAGGGTCAGCAGCACCGACTCCAGCACTCTCCGTCCTGAGCCGGCTGCGGCGCCTTTCAGTTTCGAGTCGGACTCCAGAAACAAGTCGAAGGCGTGCCGAAAGTGGGGCTCCGGGAAACGGCCCACCCAGGTCCGGACCTGACGAGGCTCGATCCGCAAGGTGCGGGCCACCTCGCCGTCCCGCCCTCCTTGCCGAGCCAACTCCATCATTTTCCACAAGCGCCGATACTGCCACGTCAAGGCACCCAGTACCCGGAGCGGCGCCTCCCCCGCCTCCAAATTCCTGGCCAGGATCGCCAACGCCCGCCGCCGGTCCCGCGCCCCGATCGCCGTCGTCAAATCGAACACCGACGCGCCCGGCTCGACCCCACGCACCGCCTCCACTTCCCGCGCCCCTGCCACCGTCCCGGCCGGGACCAGCAACGCGAGTTTTTCCAATTCACGTCGCACCATGCCGAGGGAATGGCCAGCGGACTCCCGCAGCAACACCATCCCCTCCGGAGACACCTGGACTCCGAGACTCTGGGCCTCTTCCTGGATCCACCCGGTCAACGTGGCCCCCATCAAAGGACCGCAGTCCACCACCAGGGGAAGTTTGAGCAGCGCTTGCGACAGTTTCAGACGCTTGTCGAGCTTGGCCGTGACGAACACGACGGTCGTGCTGGTGTTGGGATCCTTGAGATAGCCCAGCCAGCGGTCGCTGTCCTTCGCAGCGATTTTCTCCGCACGCTTCACCACGACGACACGGTGGGGCGCAAACACCGCCACCTCTTGGGCGCACCCCAAGATCGTCGCCGAATCCTGCTCATCGGCATAGAAGGCGTCGCAGTTGAACGCGGCATCGGCCTCGTCCCCCAACACCCACCGCGTCAACACCGCCACCGCCCGCACGCGCAGCTCTTCTTCCTCGCCCTCCACCAGACAGGCCGGCGGCATGGCGACTCCGGCCAACGCACTCGGCAACGCGCTGGCTTTCAGCATCATACCCGGTCCCGCCCGGAGCAGCCGGCGGCCCTCATCGTCGGCCGGCTCCCGGAACGATGGGCGTCACCTGTCCACCAGGCAAGTTCACCGCCGGGGTCTTTCCGGCGCGCACTTCTTCCAGGTAGAGCAAGAAGCGCGAGGACAGATCGCCGGCGATAAACCGGCCGGCCTGTTCCAAGGCCCTCGTCTGCAGGACGCGGTTGAACTGCAGATCGCTCGTCACGAAAAACTCGGACGCCCCCTTGGCGCTCTGGGCCCAGACGACCTTCTTCGTGCGGACATCCTCGGCTTGCACGATCACGATGGCTTCCACCCGGCTCTCCAAGGTTTGAAATTGCGAGAAGCTTAACGTTGGAATCAGCACGGAAATGATGGCGCCTTTCAGCACATAGTCCGCAGCGTCGTTGCTGTTCACAAGTTCGGCGCCGCTACCGGTGCTGAACTCGTGGCGCAGATAATTGGTGTACTTGATTTCGAGATTCGGTTCGGACGTGTTATTGGTGAGATTGACCAGGCTGAGCCGAGTGCCATGGCCGACGGGCTTGGGCGCGGCGGATCCGCCGATAGTGGGTCCGGGGCCTTCGACCCCGAACTGGTATCCGCAGCCGGCCACGAGCGCCGCCACGAACACGCCGACCCACACGCCGCTCCCGAGCCGGCGCCCTGACCTGCATGCGGAGCCATTGGCCTGCCCCCGGAACATCACTCTCCCTCCAACGTTTCCGTTCTCCTCAGCACCCCATGCCCCGCTTTCACCGGTCGTCACACGACGAAGTTGATCAGTTTCTTCTCGACATAGATGACTTTCTTGGGCTCCTTGCCCTGCAGCGCGTCCGCCACCTTGGGCTCCTGACGGGCAGCGGCCAGCACCTCCTCGCGGGGCGCCTCGGGGGCCACCTCAATCTTCCCGCGTAGCTTCCCGTTGACTTGAATGGGAATCTCCACGCGGTCGCTGACGGTCAGCGAAGGATCAAACGCCGGCCAGGGCTGCTGCCCGACACTCGGCGCGCCGCCCAGGCGCGCCCACAATTCCTCGGCCAGGTGCGGCGCGAATGGAGCCAGCAGCTTGACGAAGGGTTCCAAGACCGCGCGCGGCCGTTGGTCGAGCTTGGTCATCTCGTTCGTCATGATCATCATCTGGGAAATCGCCGTGTTGAACCGCAACGCCTCCACATCCTCGGTGACCTTCTTGATGGTCTGATGCAGCACACGTTGCGCCTCCAGCGAGGGCGCCGTCGGCACGACGGCGGCGCTTACCTTGCCGTCCTCGTCGATCATCAGACGCCACACGCGATCCAAGAACCGGGTGATCCCCTCGACCCCGCGCGTACTCCAGGGCTTCATGGCTTCCAAGGGGCCCATGAACATTTCATAGAGCCGGACCGCGTCCGCCCCGAACCGCTCGATCATGTCGTCCGGATTGACGACATTCCCGCGCGACTTGGACATTTTCTGGTTGTCTTCGCCCAACACGATCCCCTGATGCACCAATTTCTTGAACGGCTCCGGCGTCGTCACGACCCCGATGTCGTAGAGCACCTTGTGCCAGAAGCGGGCATACAACAGGTGCAGCACGGCATGTTCGCTGCCGCCGATATAGAGATCGACCGGCATCCAGTACCGCTCCTTGGCCGGATCGACCAGCTGGCGCGGATTCTTCGGATCGAGAAACCGCAGAAAATACCAGCAGGAGCCGGCCCATTGCGGCATCGTGTTGGTCTCGCGGCGGGCGGGGCCGCCGGAAACCGGGTCTGTCGTCTCGAGCCACGGCGTCAGATTCCCCAGCGGGCTCTCGCCCGAGCCCGAGGGCTTGAAGTTGTCGGTCTCCGGCAAGACCAGCGGCAATTGCTCTTCCGGTAACGGACGAGGCGTGCCGTCCGCCCACACGATCGGAAACGGCTCCCCCCAATAGCGCTGCCGCGCGAACAGCCAATCCCGCAGCTTGTAGTTGATCGTCTTCCGTCCCTTGCCCTGCCGCTCCAACCATTCGGTGATGCGCGGAATGGCCTCGGCGGGGATGAGCCCGTTGATGCTCAACGACCCGTCGGCCGTGGCCGAATTGACCAGCGCGCCCCGTCCGGTTTCCACAAACGCGGCCGCCGCCACGTCGCCGCCCGAGACGACTTCACGAATCGGCAAGTGGTGGGTCTTCGCGAAGGCCCAATCGCGCTCGTCGTGCGCCGGCACCGCCATGATGGCCCCGGTGCCGTAGCTCATCAGCACATAGTCGGCGATCCAAATCGGCAGACGCTCACCATTGACCGGATTGGTCGCGAACCCGCCGGTAAACACGCCGGTCTTGTCTTTGTCCAATTCCTGCCGCTGCAAGTCGCTCTTGTGCGCGGTCGCCTCGCGATAGGCCGCCACCGCGTGGCGCCGGTCCGCCGTCGTCACGACCTCCACCAGCGGATGTTCCGGGGCCAGCACCAGGTACGTGGCGCCAAACAGCGTGTCGGGCCGTGTGGTGAAGACTCGGATGCGGCCATTGACGCCGACGAAATCGAATTCCACTTCCGCGCCGATCGACCGGCCGATCCAGTTCTTTTGCATTTCCAGGGTGGAGGCCGGCCATTCCACCAGGGCCAAGTCCTCCAGCAGCCGATCGGCATACGCCGTGATCTTCAGCATCCACTGCCGCATGGGCTTGCGGATAACGTCGAACCCGCCGACCTCGCTCTTGCCGTCGATCACCTCTTCGTTCGCGAGCACCGTCCCCAACCCCGGGCACCAGTTCACCGGCACTTCGGCCACATAGGCCAGCCCGCGCTCATAGAGCTTCAGGAAGATCCACTGGGTCCACCGGTAGTAGTCCGGATCTGTCGTGCTCAGCTCGCGGTCCCAGTCGTAGGACAGGCCCACACGCTTCATCTGCCGCTTGAAGGTAGCGATGTTCTGCGCCGTCGTGATGGCGGGATGGACGCCGGTCTTCACCGCGTATTGTTCGGCGGGGAGACCGAAGGCGTCCCATCCCATGGGATGGAGCACGTTGAACCCCCGCATGCGCTTGTAGCGCGACACGATATCCGTGGCGGTATAGCCTTCGAGGTGGCCGACATGCAGCCCGGACCCCGAGGGGTAGGGGAACATGTCGAGGCAATAGAACTTGGGCTTCGTGGCGTCATCGACCGCCTTGAAGGGGCGGCGGTCCTCCCAATAGGCCTGCCACTTGGCCTCGATAGCTTGCACGTCGTAAGGGCGACTCATGTTCCGTGTCCCGGTGATACTGGCGCGATCATTCGCAAAACAGGAAAATCTAACATAGACACCAGACCCCCTCAAGCCGACGCCGAACGACGCAGGCGCGCCACGGCCGCACCAGCTGCTATACTCCGGCACGACCGTGGGACTGTATGCACAACAGGTCTTCCCCCGCCTGATGGACTGGGCCATGTCGGGCGAGGTCTTTCAAGCCGAACGGCGCCGCGTGTTGGTGCACGCGCGCGGCGAGGTGCTCGAACTGGGATTCGGCACAGGACTCAACCTGCCGCACTATCCGCCCGCCGTCACCCGCCTCACGACCGTGGACCCCGCGGACATCCTTCCCGCACGCGTGCGCGCCCGCTGCCATGCCGCGCCGTTCCCGGTTGAGATCGTGCGCCAGACCGCCGAAGTGTTGCCGTTCGGAGCGGCCACGTTCGACTGCGTGGTAAGCACCTGGACGCTGTGCACCATCCCTGATCCGGTCGCCGCCCTGCGGGAGGTCAGGCGCGTGCTGAAACCGGACGGGCTGTTGGTGTTTACAGAACATGGGCGCAGCGATGATCCGACCATCGCCCGGTGGCAAGACCGTCTCAATCCGCTCCAAAACCGGCTGGCCTGCGGGTGTCATCTGAACCGCCGGATCGATCGGCTCGTGACCGCCGCCGGACTTCACCTCGCCGTGCTCGACCGATTCCTCCTCCCGGGCCTGCCGCGTCTCGGCGCCGAAATGTACCGGGGACAGGCGAGGCCCTAGGGACTCCCGCTGGATCTACATGAGAGGCTGAAAATGGTCGAGGGAGCGAAAGCGCTGCGAAGGAACGGGCGGCAACCGCGAGCTGGACTTCGCGCGGTGGAACACGTGGGCGACGCCAAACCCATGGGCCGCGGTGAGGCAACCCTCGTCGTCATCAATATACAGCGAGCGGGCCGGGTCAAACCCAACCAGCCGCTGGCAACTCGGCCAGTATTCTGCCCGCATTTTGAGAAACCCCACTTGAACGGCATCGACGATCCGATCCACGTACTGATCGAGGCCGGTTTTCGCGCATTTGACGGCCACCCCGCTGGCATGGGCGTTGGTGACGATCGTCACCCGCTTTCCGCGCCGGCGCAGTGTTTCGAGAAACGGGATGGCATCCGGAAGAAACCGGATCAGGTGGTCCAGCTCCTTGTGCATCGCCACCACGTCGAGCCCCACCCGTTCGGTCCAATAGTGGAGGTCCGTCCAGGCAAGCTCCCCCTCCACCGACCGATACATGGCCATGAGGCGCGCTTGCGCGTCCTCAAAGGCCAACCGGTGCAAGGCGGCATACCGGCGCGGCAGTTCTTCTTCAAAGAAGTGGTTGTCGAAATGCCGATCCAACAGCGTGCCGTCCATGTCGAGCAGCACGTCGTCGATGTGATCCCAATTCACGGGATGGGGGCCGTTGCCCGTCGCATGCATCGTCATACAAGTGAGTATAGCGGAGGGCCCGATCGGAAGACGAGGCTCGTTGTCTTTCCGGAAACCCCCATGGTAGGGTGCTCGACCGGTCGCCGGCGGTCAGACCGGCCCAGAGCCGCCCATGAAAAAGTCACGCCCCGCAGCCAGCCAAACGTCCCTGCTGATCCCCCCGAGCGCGGGAGGACCGCTGGTGGCCATTGTCGGGCGCCCCAACGTGGGCAAGTCCACCTTGTTCAACCGCATCCTCGGGCATCGGTCCGCCATCGTAGATGACGTCCCGGGAGTCACCCGTGACCGCAACTACGCCGACGCCTCGTTCCGCGGGCGCCCCTTCCGGCTGGTCGATACCGGCGGGCTGGACCCGTCGGCCAAAGAGGGCATGCTGTCGCTGATTCGCCATCAAACGCAATTGGCGATTGCGGAGGCCGATGTCCTGGTCTGTGTCATGGACGGCCGCACCGGATTGACCGCGCCGGACGAAGCGGTGGTCACACTCCTGCGCGGCATTCACAAACCGGTCGTCTACGTCGTCAACAAGATCGACACCCCGAAATCCGATCCGCTGATCATCGACTTCTACCGGTTGGGGCTCGATCCCCTCTTCGCCGTCTCGGCCGAACACGGCATCGGGGTGGATGACGTACTCGAAGCCATTCACCCGCACCTGCCCGAGGCCCCGGGCGAGGGGGCCCTCAGTGACGTCCCGCGCATCGCCGTGGTAGGGCGGCCGAACGTCGGCAAATCAACCCTGGTCAACGCCCTCCTCGGGCAGGAGCGGATGGTCGTCAGCGATATCCCCGGCACGACGCGCGATGCCATCGATTCGCTCGCGACGTTTGACGGCCGGCCCTATCTGTTTACCGACACGGCCGGCATCCGGCGCCGTGGCCGCATCGAACGCGGAGTCGAAGGATACAGTATCGCCCGCTCCCTCCGCGCGTTGGGTCGGTCGGATGTGGCCGTGCTGCTCTTTGACGGGGTGGAAGGCATCACCGAGCAGGACACGAAGATCGCCGGGCTCATCCTGCGCCAAGGACGCGCCTGCATCCTGCTCGTCAACAAATGGGACTTGCGGGAGCATGAAGCCGGAGCCCGCCAGGCCTACGAGAGCGACCTGCAGCGCCGGTTTTCCTTTCTGCATTGGGCGCCGATCGTCTATGCCTCGGCATTGCGTCCCAGTTCGCTGCAAGCCCTTTTCCCGCTGATCGACCGGACCATGGCCGCCTTCAGCAATCGCATTCCCACCGGTCCGCTCAACCAGTTTTTTCAGGCGCTCATGGACACGCATCCCCTGCCGGTCAGGAAAGGGAAGATCTCCAAGACCACTCGCGCGGGCTTCCTCACCCAGGTCGCCACGAAGCCGCCGGTGTTTGCCTTGTTCGTCGGGCAGCCGCAGAGCATCACGGCCAGCTACCTCAAGTTCATCGAAAACCGCATGCGAGAGCAATTTCCGCTCTCCGGCGTCCCCATCCGCATCCTCGTTCGAAAAAAATAGCACCCCGCGATTCGGTGGCCTGACGGCCGCCGGACTCTGGGGCTCACGGAAGCGCATCAAAAAAGATACGCTCGTATCCAAATGTGGAGGCGAGAGCCTTCACTTTGAAACGACCGCCGAGCAAGACCGTTGCGAGAACATGCGCAATGCCTATCGATTCGCGCATCGACTTACAAATGGTCCGAATCTTGCTGTCATCAGGCCCTAGCACCTCCTCCTCTGTGGACTGTGTGATGCGTGAGCCCGCAAACGAGAGTACACCCGCTCTGACGACCGGTGACGATTCGGACGGACCGCAGGACCTCGGCCTCCTCGTGCTCCTGTCGACGACACAGGCGGTTCTGCATGCGAACGGCCAAGCCCGCGCGCTGCTCGAACGCCTCCGGCTGTTGCAGACGCCGGTGGAGCGAGGTACTTCGGGCGCGTCGGGGCTGCCGATCTCCGTCCGTGGAGTCTGTGAAGAGGCTCAACGCACCTTGTCCGATCGCAGCGAGCAGAATGACTGGCAACCCTTCGAGGTGTCACGCGTCGTCGGAAGCGCAGACGACTCGATGTTGGTCCGTGCCTTCGTCTTCCCCTCGCGCGCGTCGCTCACACAAACTCGCATTCTCGTCACACTTCAACCGCTGTAGCGCCACCAAGACCGCGTTTTTCTTGACACCTCCGGACCTGCGTGTTATCGCCAAGTATCCACCCTGAAGAGGGAGCACCCTTCGTGACACACACGTCCCATCCCGATCATCGGTCTGTGTTCGGCGCCGCGGCAACCATCGTGGCCTTCTCGGTCCTCTGCACGATGGCCCCGGCCATGGCCCAGGAAACGTCGCCACCCCCAGACAACGCCCCGGAGCCGGCGGTCTCGGAGCCACCAGCTCTCGACCCAGCACCGGAGACCAGTGAGGCGACCACCACCACTCCCGCTGCAGAGGCAGCCACACCACCTGTGCAAGTCACGCCAAACGGGCATGTGACCGGCCATATCTGGCGGATGACCCCCGGCCTCGTCTTTCTCCGAACGCCGATCGGACTCATGACCCTCTCCTGCAAGACCTGTCTGCGGGATCTCAAAGGTGGACCGACCGTCACCGTCTACATGCACGGTCAACAAGGCGCCGTCTACATCACCCCTCGCGGGTCGGCGGCCCCTTCTCAACGCTACCTCTGGGGACCGATTCCGGCCGGCGGAAATGCCGGCCCCTCGATCAGCATGTGGACGCCGGACGGCCCACAGGCTGTTTCCATCGACAAGCTCGCCGCGAAGCTGGCGGCCATCCCCGCGGGGCGCGCGGTCACTCTCGAAGTCAGTCCAGGCGGGGCGGTCGTCGGCCTCCACGAATTGCATGTCGACCTTCAAGTCAGCCAGTTGCCGGTCCAATCCAGTTCCACGGAACTCCACGTGACGGGATCCGTGTCCAAGATCAAGAACGGGTACGTCCATGTGCAGACGGACCTCGGCCTCCTCCCGATCACCGCCAAGACCGGCCTCTGCCTGGCCAAGGACAAATGCCACACGAAAGTCGGCGAGGAACTGACTCTCTGGATCCATGACACCACGGCCGCCATCGACCTCTACGCCAAAGGCTCCAAGGTACCAAGCCGCCGGCTGCTCTCCGGCAAGCTCGCTTACGCCGGGGCGGACAAGAGCGCGGTATCCCTGTGGACGCCAAACGGGGAACGCTCGTTCCCGACCGATCGTGGGAGGACCGCACTGGCCTCGCTCAAAGAAGGCACACCCATTATCGTGGAATTGGACGGCGACGGCGCGGTGCAGGAGATCCGCAAGGGCAACTGACCGTCCGCTCCAACCGGCACGGGGGCGCCCGACGCGTCCAATCGCCTTGACACTCTTGCCGGCCGCTCCGTAGACTGCCGCTTCTGATGTCACGGCCCGTCTCCAAGCGCTCGCCCCCCTCTCCTGGCTCTCTTTCTGACGACTCGCCCACGCACTTTGACCAGCTGTACCGCGATCACGTCGATCGGGTCTACCGCTATGCGCACCGTCTGTGCGGCGAGACGGAGGCGGCCAAAGACATCGTCCAAGATACGTTCTTGAATGCGTATCGGGCTCTGGGGCGTTTCCGCGGAGACGCCCAGATCTCCACCTGGCTCTATACGATCACCTCCCACGCCTGTTCGCGCATGCGGCGGCGCCGCAAGGGGGAACCGGCGCAGAACCTCTCGCTGGAGTCCTTCATTCCGACGTCGGACGGGGAACTCAGGCTGCAACTGCCGATCGACGGGCTGTCGCCCGAAGAAACCTTGGCCAACAAGCAGCTTCGGCAAGCACTGGACCAGGCCATTGCCAAACTGCCGCCGGCCTATCGGATGGTGCTCATTCTCCGGGATATGGAAGGATTGAGCGCCAAAGAGGTGGGCACCATCATGGGCATTCAGGAGCGGGCCGTGAAGTCGCGGTTGCATCGAGCCCGCCTGTTCGTGCGCCGCGAACTGAGCGCCCGTGAAGTGGTCACCACTCGCACCCGCGCACCCAAGAACGGTCGGGAATAAGGTATACTGGGAGCACGACCATGACACAGCGACCTGCAGGACGCTCCACCAGCCGACGGCGCCGTCCTCAGCCTGCCCGCCCACGGAGCATCTCGCATTGCCTCAAGGTCATCCGCCTGCTCTCTTCCTATCTGGACGGGGACCTGCCCCCAACCGTCTGCGAGGAGATCCGCGAGCACCTGGGCAGTTGTCCCAATTGCGAAACCTTCGTCGGTTCGATGCGACAGACCCTCTTGCTCTGCCGTCACACCACGCCAGCCTGCTTGTCGGACGACGCGAAGGCCGACCTGCGGCGACGCATTCTCCGCGCCGTCAGTTAAGTCCGGCGCGCTGTCCCCTCGGTCCGCATGCACTTCGACCAGGACGCCCTGACACGGGTGCTGGGCGGCGGCGTGTGGCCACGCGCAGCGCCCGGAGCCCCTTGTCACGATGGAAAGGCCCGATGATAGAATGAAGCCAGTGATTGGATGGCTGTGGTGCCGGTGCCTGAATGACCGATAACCTCGAACAGGACGACGAGCGCATTATTTGGGAGGGCCGGACGGCGTGGATGGACCACGCGGTCCTCTTCGTGTTCCTTGCCCTGGCCATGGTCCGCGCCGCCGTGGCCGGCCGCGCCGGTGAGTGGGGCACCATGGGGCTCTACGCCGTCGCCATTGCCGCCTTTGCCGGAATCGCGGCCTGGTTTCACTATGGAACGAAGTACCGCATTACTTCCTCACGAGTGCAGGTGCTCTCAGGGTGGACCGGTCGTGTGCGTCAGGACATCCCGTTGAAGGATATCTCGGACGTGACCATTCGATTCGAACCCCTCAATCGGTGGTTTGACCTCGGAGCCTTGGAACTGGCCTCCCGCACAACGGAAGCCTACTGCACGATTCGGGGTATTCCCCAGGTCGATCATGTCCAGACCCAACTGATTCGATGGATTCGCGCGCACCGCAACCCCTGGGAACCGATCTCCGTGCGAGGAACCCCCGACCATGCCCGGTAACCCTGGCGCTCCCGGCCCCGGACGAGTCTGGGCAATCGGCGTCGCCCTGGCCCTGTGCCTGTTCCCGAGCATCTTCCCGTCGGTCGCAGCGCCCTCGGGCGACCCCGACCGAGGACGCGTCGTGTACGATCAATACTGCGCCGCCTGTCACGGAGCCACCGGTCGCGGGGACGGCCCCGCCTCGCTGACGCTCTCGCCCCGACCAGCCAGTTTAATTTCGGCTGGAACCTCGGCCAAATCCGACAAGGAACTCTTGCTCGTCATTGCCGAGGGGAAGCCTCGAACTGCCATGCGTGGGTGGAACGGCACACTGACGATTGAGGAACAGCGCGACGTGTTGGCCTATGTCCGCACCCTCGTCCGATTCGTGCCGTCACTGCCCTCGCCGTTGCCCGCTCGACCGATCCGCTGATCCCGCAGGTGCCCGCACCGCCCCTTTTCCCTCTCCCAACCCGCGTGTTAGATTGCCTGTTCCCCCGGCGCGCATTCCATCGCGTCGACCGTGAAATGAGGCACTGATGAAGACTCTCTCTGGGCGTCGTCTGGTGATGGCCACAACGGCCGCGGGCCTGCTGTTCGTAACCGTCCTCACCCCCTTCACCTCCGCGGCGTGGGCGGCGAAAAAAGCGGTCGCGCCCCCCAAGCCATCCCCCGCCGCACAAGCGGCACTCGCCTATGTGGAGGCGATGGGGCAAGGCGACGAGGCACGGTTGAAGGTGTTGGACTTTTCCTGTCTCTACCGCGACCGTGCCGCCGCGCGCGAAGCAGGCCAGGCCAGCCCCTGTCTGGAACATCTGAAGCCCATCCATGCCGACGTCGTGGTGCAAAAGAACGAAGGGATCACGGGCCTCTGGCCGGGCCGCGGCCGCACCGTCTTTTACTCCAAGCCGCTCGTGAACTACCCGGCCTCGGCCTTCGTCATGGAACGGTTGGGGCAATCGCCCCCGGGAACCGGATTCGAGGCTCGCGTCGACAGCGAACGCAGCGTGCCTCAAGCCTCCTTCCCGTCCGCGGACGGGAAGAAGACGGTGTCGGCGCCGACGACCGTGGTTCGGCTGACCATCACGTATAAAGATCCATTGTCCGCGCCGCTGGCCTACGCGCCCGGCACCTTTCAATGGACCAGCACGGTGCCGCGCCCACGGGTCGCCATCCGATCGCTCTCCCTGCAATTTCCAGTGGTGAGCGGACTGCGGCGGTTCGGGTATACCAGTGATGTCGCGGTCATCAATGTGCCGGTCGCCGTCGGAGGCCGCGGCTCGGAAGGACTCCGGCAAGCCATCCCGTTCGTCACGGAAGTCAGCCGTGCCCTAGACGACTCGCTGGTGGCCTGGCAAGCCGATGACATGCCGGGGCTGCTGTTGGCCGCCGTCGCGCGCGCCGTGCTCTTCCCCGAATTGGAAGATCGCATGAGCATGTTGAATCGCGTGCTCCTGATCGATCCCCGCCAACCCGAAGCATTGGCGACGGTGGCCGGAGACCTGTATGCGCAGGTGTTGGCCACCGGGGAAGCCGCCCCGCCGCCGCTGACGAAGGACGTCACACTCGCCCGACGCTTGGCCGAGCTGTCGTGGAACGTCTATGCGCAAACCACACGCATGGATCTCTCGCTCGGGATGGAGATGGGCGGGTTCGCAAAACCGACCGCGGCCGACTTCCTGTATCGGATGATTCCCGCGATGGAAATGTTGGCGCAGGTTCGGCCGAAGAACCTGGACAACCGGCTGAATCTCGGCATCGCCTATCGGTGGAACAACGATCAGCCGCGTATGATCGCCACGCACGAAGCGCTCGTGAAGGACCTCGCCGCCGCCCGCCCCGACCAACAGGCCCGTGCCCTGTATGAATTGGCCTGGTCGCGCCTGAGCAAGGTGGCCTGGAACCGAATCATGGACGATCCGGAGATCCAGCAGGCGTATCGCGACGCCCACGCGGCCTCGACGATCGCGGCCAGCCCCCTGGAGAAGAGTCTCGCGCTCTATACGATGGCGTTTTCCCACCTCTTCATGCCCAACCGCGACCCCCACCGCATGCTCGAGCACCTCACCGAGGCGAAGCAGTGGTTCGAGCAGGTGCCCGGAGCCAATCCCGTGGCCTGGAATTTTCTGTTGAATCGGGAAACGCTGAAAGCGCTGCTGGACGCGGACCCCACGTTCCAACCGCTGCTGGCCGGACCTGCTCCCAAGCCGGCTGGAAACCCGGAGGGCCCGACACCTTGATCCCTGCGAGCGGCTACGCAGTTGAGTCCGCCACCGCCCCATTGGCGCCGTTCCGGTTTACCCGACGCGCCGTCGGCCCCCGGGACGTCCTAATCCACATCCGCTATTGCGGGATCTGCCATTCGGATCTGCATCAGGCCCGCAATGAGTGGGGCGGCTCCATCTATCCCATGGTGCCGGGTCACGAAATTACCGGAGCGGTGCTGGAAGTCGGCCGCGCCGTGACGGCGTTCACGGTTGGGGACCCCGTCGGTGTCGGCTGCATGGTCGACACCTGCCGGACGTGCCCTGCCTGTCGATCCGGCGATGAGCCCTACTGCGAGGCACATCCCACCTGGACGTATAACAGTTATGAACGGGACGGGGTCACGCCGACCTACGGGGGATACTCCGATCGCATCGTCGTGGATGAGCGCTACGTCCTGCGGATTCCGCCCGCGCTCCCGCTCGACCGGGCCGCGCCACTGCTCTGCGCAGGAATTACGACCTACTCCCCCTTGCTGCAGTGGGGGATCGGAGCCGGACATCGCCTCGCCGTCGTCGGCTTGGGCGGGCTCGGCCACATGGCGGTTCAACTGGGTGCGGCACGCGGCGCAGCAGTCACAGTCCTCAGTCGATCTGAAGCCAAACGCCCGGATGCCCTCCGCCTTGGAGCCACGGACTTCGTGTGCACCGCCGGAGACCTCGAGCCCGTCCATCGCACCTTCGACTTCATTCTGGATACCGTCTCAGCCCCGCATGCGATCGACTCGCTGCTCGAGTGCCTGAAAACGGACGGGACGCTGATCCTCGTCGGCGCGCCGGACAAGCCGCTCGCCGTCGGAGCCATGCCGCTGATCATGCGGCGGCGCCGGCTGGCAGGGTCCCTCATCGGCGGCATTGAGGAGACACAGGCCATGCTGGACTTCTGCGCGGCCAAGGGGGTCGCCGCCGACATCGAGGTGATCCCGATCCAGCGCCTCAACACTGCCTATGAGCGGATGCTTCAAGCCGACGTGCGGTACCGCTTCGTGATCGATCTCGCGTCGCTGGCCGAGGACTAGGGTTCGCCCCACGGAATGGGTGGCGCAGGAGCGGGCTCACCCTGGGCACGAGCTCGTCGCGATCAAGGGAGGGCCTGGCGCGACGGGTTGCCCGGACGAACTCGCACTTCGTGGGATGAAGCCCGCACGCGAGCGGCGGGGGCCCCTTGTCACCACTCCCCTTACGGGCGTCGATCCTCGGTAAATCGCACATACGCCGTTTGACTCCGCCCCACCACCACCGTCACACCGCGGACACGTGGTCTGTCCTCACCACGATGCCCCGTGATCTCATACACTCCGGGCGGCACGTCCACGAACAGCCACGGTCCCGTGACACGGTCGGCCGGGATCGACAGGGTCGTCGGCCCGTTCGTTTGCACCAGATGGATATCGACATGCGCGACGAAGGGCTTTCCCCCTGCGGTGAGGACGATCTTGAGCGGAAACGCGGGATAGGCCACTTGGCGCTCGGCCATACCGATTCCCGCGCTGAAATAGCGATGCGAGCCGTCCCGGAATATAGGAATTATCTCGGTCCACCGGTCGCCGTCGAGTTGGTACTCTATTTCCAACCCGTCGCCTGCTGGCAACAGCCGGGCCGCCCCCGTCCTCTCGGAGGCCCAGGCCAGTACCCCAAGGCCGACTCCCAGGAGGCACACCACCGCCCCAACGCTGATTCGCGCATAGATGTTGTGCCGCATCATCGTCCGCCTCCTTTCGGGCGCCTGGTCACCCGGTCGACCCTGTCGCCGTGGCGACGCGAATCGGCGAGTTGTTGGAAATACGTGGCGAAGGCGCGCATGCCGCCACAGGCCTGGCGCCAATCGAAATGTTCGTTCGGTGCATGGTAGCCATGTTCCGGAAGGCTCAGCCCGAGAAACAGAATGGGCACGTTCCACGCCTTCTGCATACTCACGACCGCGCCGATGGACCCGCCTTCACGCGTAAAGGCGGGATCCTTGCCGAACCCGACGCGAATCGCGGTCTGGATGGCTTCCACGTAGGGACCCGTAGATACCCCCTTGAACGGATGCAACATCCCGTCGGCTTCGACCCGAATCGACGGATTCAGTTTCTTGACGTGGCGTTTGAAGCGGGCGAAGACGTGCTCGGGCGTTTGGTTCGGTACCAGCCGCATGCTGCACTTCAACTCGCCCCTCCAGGGCACGACCGTCTTGACGCCGGGTCCCTGATATCCGCCGGTCAACCCGTGCACCTCGAACGTCGGCTGCGCCCAGATGCGCGTCATCACCTCGGCCGCCTGCTTCGTTCGGAGCGACTCGAACCCGTAGGCCTTCATGAACCGGTCGACGCGAAACCCGGAACGGAGAAAACTCTGTACCTCCGCCGCCGTCGGTTTCAGCGCGTCGGCGTAAAAGCCGGGAATCTTCACGCGGCCGCTCTTGGCATCGACCGACGCGGCCGCCACCTCGAGCAGTTCCGCCAACGGATTCCGCGCGGCGCCCCCCGTCACACCGGAATGGGCGTCCTTCGTGCCTGTCTGAAGGGAACAGCGGACTGCCAGCAACCCCCGCAATCCCACCGCGATCGCCGGCTGCTCATTCGAGATCCAGATCGTATCCGAGATCACCACCGAATCGGGACGGGGGATTCGATCCCGCTGCTTCAGGGTGGCGGCAAAATTCGGGCTGCCGATTTCTTCTTCGCATTCCCAGAGAAACCGGATGTTGATGGGCAATCCCTGGTCGATCGCGAACTTCGCCGCCAGCAGCGCCGTCAAAGCCGGCCCCTTGTCGTCCGTGGTCCCGCGGCCATGGTAGATCCCGTCCTCTTTGCGGAACGCAAACGGGTCCTGCCGCCACTCCGGCTCCTGCGCCGGCTGCACATCGAGGTGGTTGTAGATCGTCACGGTGGGATGGTCCGCGCCGGTCGTCCAGCCGCCGGAGACGAGCGGGTGCCCGCCGGTCTCCACGACGTCGGCCTCGGCGCCGTGCTCACGCAGCAGCCGCGCGGCGTACTCGGCCATCGCCCGCACGTCCTTCGCCCGCTCGGGGTCCATGCTCACCGAGGGAATCCGGACCATCCGGCCAAGCGTGTCCTCGAACCGAGGCCGCTGCTCGGCGATATATTGGGTCAGGTGTCGCTCAAAGTCGCTCATGCGTGGGCCTCCTCCGTGGCTGGTCCCGCATTATAGCGAGCGGGAGGGAGCCAATGAAGAGTCTCCGGTTTTGACTGCAGTTTTCTCCCGCTTTGATACAATGCGGCATGCTTGTCCACGCCGTCCTCCCGAGTGTCCGCACGGCCGGTCTGAGTCTGGTGCTCCTGCTGGGAACACCCGCCGCCGGCTGGACCTCCGCGCCGAGCGACGAACCCACGCCGGTGGCCGACCTGCGGGAATATCCCGAGCGCTACCATCTCCACCAGGTGCTGCTGCAGGGCATCGCCCGGGATGTTCGCGCCTTCGACCCTTACAAGTTGCCCGCGGGCAGCGTCTGCTACGGGGCCTACTCCTTTCGGCTCGAGGACGAGACCGGGGCGGTACCCATCATCGTCATGGGGATCTGCGGCGTCCCCGTCGTGAAGGACCCGGACGTCGAGGACGGCGATCGGTTGGCCGTTCAAGCCACCGTTCACGCCCCCGGCAAAGGCACCTTCTTCCTCACGCTGGACGGACGCAAGATCGCCTTCAGCGACGCCGACGACGTGCAGGGGGTCGCGACCAATGTCTGGCCGCTCGGCCGGGCCGCCGGGCCGGAGGCGCCGGACACCGAGGGCGGCCGGCTCCCGCCCGCTCTCCCCTAGTCGGCTTTACAGATCGGGAGGGGCACGCTATGATCCCCTTCACGGAACGTACGTAGCTCCCCCCAATCCGCAAGGAGACCTCGATGGGCTGGATCATCCTCGGCGCAGTCATCGTGCTCATCCTGATCGCCATCGGCATGTACAACAGTTTGGTCCGGTTGCGGGCCGCCTGTGACAGCGCCTGGGCCGACATCGACGTGCAACTGAAGCGGCGCTACGATCTGATCCCCAACCTCGTCGAAACGGTGAAGGGGTATGCCGCCCATGAGAAGAGCGCGTTGGAGGCCGTGATCAGCGCCAGGGCCAAAGCGATGTCCGCCCAAGGGCCGGCCGCCAAGGCGGAAGCCGAGAACCTGTTGAGCCAGTCCCTGAAATCCCTCTTCGCGTTGGCCGAGGCCTATCCGCAATTGCGCGCGGTGGAGAGTTTCAATCAATTGCAGGCTAGCCTGAACCAGATCGAGGACGCCGTTCAAAACGCGCGCCGCTACTACAACGCCGTGGTCCGGGACTACACCGCCAAGCGGCTGGAGATCCCGACCAACTTTATCGCCACCTTGTTCAACTTCGAAGCGCGCCAATTCTTCGAATTGAGAGAGACCGCCCAGCGCGAGCCCCCGAAGGTCCAGTTTTAGGGAACCCCAGGCTGCCGACTCGACCGTGGCCACCTCTGCCCGCACCCCTTGGTTCGCGCGCCTCGCCGGCGGGTTCCTCCTGTGCCTCTTGGCGCTGGCGTCCGCCCTGCCCGCCCACGCGCGATCGTTCGTCCTCAGCCGATTTGACGTCGAGATTCACGTCCTGCCGACCGGCGCGCTGCACGTCGTCGAAACAATCTCGCCGCGCTTCGAAGGCGCCTGGAACGGCATCGAACGGCAACTTCCCGTCGAATATCGCACCCCACAGGGGTTCAACTACACCCTCCTGCTCGACGAGATCAGCGCGACCGACGAACAGGGCACGCCCCTCAAGCTGGAGGAGAGTCGGGAACGGCACTACAAGAATTTCCGGGTGTGGATCCCCGGCGCACAGGATGCCACCAAGACCTTCGTGCTCAGATACCGCGTCCGCAACGGGCTCAAGTTTTTCGAGGACCACGATGAGTTGTATTGGAACGTCACCGGCGACGAATGGGACGTCCCGATCGAACAGGCCTCCGCACGCATTGTCTTGCCGGCGCAGGCATCCGGCGTTCGGGCGCTGGCGTTCACCGGCGCCTACGGGGCCCGGGAGCACGACGCCACGGTCGAGGTGCTCGGCCCCACCATCGACCTGCGCATGACACGGGCGCTCGGCTTCCGCGAGGGACTCACCGCCGTCATCGGGTGGGACAAGGGGTTGGTCGCGGAGCCCACGGCCGCCGATGTCACGCGCACCTTTCTTGCCGGCAATTGGCCGCTCGGCCTTCCGATCCTGGTGTTCGCCCTCATGTTCCACCGCTGGTATACGCGCGGCCGGGATCCGCACCTCCGGCCGATCGCCGTCACCTATGAACCGCCCGAGCGGTTGACCCCGGCGGAAGTCGGCACCTTGGCCGACGACTCCCCGGACCTCTGCGACATCACCGCGACGCTCGTGGACCTGGCCGTGCGTGGCTACATGCAGATCAAGGAAGAGCGCGCCGAGCAATGGTTCGGCCTCTGGACCAGCACGGACTACACGTTTCTGCGCCGCAAGCCGCCGGCCGAGTGGTCTCGTCTGGCCAAGCACGAACGCCTGCTCCTCGAAGCGCTGTTCGACGACGGCGCAGCCGAGACCGTTCCGCTCAGGACCCTGGAGAACAAGTTCTACAAATCGTTATCGGGCATCCGGGACGCCATTTTCGAGGCGCTCCAGGCCCGGCACTACTACGTGCACCGCCCGGATCGCGTGAAACAGCATTATCTGGTCGGCGGCATCGTGCTGGGAATGGCCTTGACCTTCGGCCTGGCCGCCTTCGCCGATCGCTGGGGCATGGCGCCCCTGGCGTTTTTCGGCAGCGGGCTCCTCTCGGGCGCGATCGTCGTTGGATTCGGCCGCATCATGCCGGCCCGCACCGTGCCGGGAACTCGTGTGCTGGAGGCCGTGCTGGGATTCGAAGAGTTTCTGTCGCGAGTCGAGTCCGACCGATTCGACCGTGTCGTGAAGACGCCCGAGCTGTTCGAACAATTTCTGCCCTATGCCATGGCGCTGGGCGTCGAAAACAACTGGGCGCGGGCCTTCGAGTCGATTCTCACCACGGCGCCCGACTGGTACCAGGGCACGTCGCCTTCCGGGTTTAATACCCGCGGATTCATGAGCCACATGAGCGACATGGCCTCGCGGACCGGAACGACGATGACCTCGGCACCCCGCAGTTCCGGAGGGTCCGGCTTCGGCGGAGGCGGCTCCTCCGGTGGCGGCTTCGGCGGAGGCGGGGGGCGAGGATTCTAGGTCCCGCCGTTGCGTTCCCTTCTTGCTCGACACATTCTTCGCCCAGAGTTGCGAAATCAGACAGACCGCGCTAGGGTACTGAGCTACGGGCTGGCCGGCAGGGAATCCGTCGTACTCGTCCCATGGGAGAGGATAGCCGAATGCCGATTGACCTCAGCAGTTATGGGGTGCCGACCTCGAAACCGAGACTCGAACGGCGAGGGCATGCGCGGCCACGCCGTCCCTGGCGCCAAGCCGTCCTGATCTCGCTGCTCAGCCTCCTGTCTATCGTGGCCATGCCGGTGGCTACGGAATACGCCTATCTGCTGCGCCTCATCGATCCCACGGCCTTGCGGCCGTTCGGCTTGGCGCGCCAGTATGAACCGATCGTCCGGCACTACGCCCAGTGGTACGGGCTTGACCCGGCCCTGTTGACGGCCATGATCCGTGTGGAGTCCAACTTCAATCCTCGCGCCATCTCGGACAAGGGTGCCTTGGGGTTGATGCAGCTGATGCCGGATACCATCGCGTACTGGCGAATCACGGACCCCCTCAACCCCCACCAGAATATCCGCGGCGGCGCGCTTCAGATGCGCTACCTCCTGCACCGGTTCGAGGACAACCTCGAACTCGCGATCGCCGCCTACCATGCGGGTGCCACACAGATCACACGCTATGACGGCATTCCGCCGTTCCCGTCCACCCATCAATACGTCCAAAACGTGCTCCGGACCTACCACGAACTGCGCCCTGCGCCTTCCCACGACCTGTAGCCCGTCGCACGCTTCGTTCCCACAATCAGATACAACCCCGTATCGCATTCGATACGCAGTTTCCCCCTCAGCCCCAAGACTCTTCCGTTGTGCCCTGCCCGTGCCTCACACGGAAATCCTCTCTGGATGCCGCTTCCCCTGGATTCTCTTTTGGACGCCCACGCCACGTTCTGCAGTGGCACCTGAGTTGCCGTGTCCGGTCTCGGCTCAACCGAACCGGGGACAAACCTCACATCTTCCTGGAGTCTCGATCCATGCCGCTACCGCGACACAATGCACATTTCGAGCAGGGCGATTTCCGCGGCTACACCACGAAGGGGATCTGCCAGATTGCGAAACAGTTCAGCGCATTCAATGAGTCTCGCGTCTACCTCCCCGTCAGCGGATCGTATTTTGCCGTGCTGGACGATCCACGGGATATCGACGGGGATGGCGCCCGCACGACGGAGGCCGCGGCTTACCCGCCCGCGGATACCACCCAGTGGAGTCTCACGCCAGATGCCGACGGGCGCACGACCCTCGGCAGCGATGGCGCGATCCTGCAATGTGAAGCTGTCACGATCGAGCCGGGACAGGCGCTCTGGTTCCACTGGGCGTTCGCACGATTCGATTGGTCCCCCGCAAACGATTTTGCGGTGTTCGAAGCCTACGCCGACCATGCACTCGACCAGCCCCCGTTGTATCACGTCACCCTGGTCCAATCCCTCGAACTGGAACGTCAGAACCGATGGAGTACCGAGTGGCAGGTCTATTCCTGGCGACCGGCCATGCCCTTCACCGGCACCGTGCGGTGGATCGTCTCGAATGGCCTTTCGACTTCCATCCCGCTGCCCAGACCGGGCGGCAAGGCCCGCCCGTCGGCCCTGTTATTGGACTGCGTCAAGATTGATTGAGTAACCCGGCTGGTTTCCCCGGCAGACGTCCAGGAGGTCCTCTATGCGCCCGGCTTCTCTCCTTCGCACTCCTCATGCACCCGAACTGATGCGCCGACCGGCCTGGGCGGCGCTTGCGGCGCTGTCCCTGCTGAACGCCTGCGCCCCACTCCATCCGACACCGCCGGCGGGACGCACGATTCACGCCCATGTCGTCGCACTCGACAGCCCCATCGTCTACAACCGGTTCGGGTCGATGAACCCCTACGGGATGATCTATGCGCTCCAGCAGGATGTGGTCACGCTCGACGGCCGCGCGATCGACGACCAGACGCAGCCCGGCCAGGTTCGCCTCCGGCACGGGAAACGCCCGCGCCCCTTGGTGCTGCGCGCGAATCCTGGAGACCACCTGGTCGTGCATTTCAGGAATCTGCTGTCCACCACCCAGCCCGACTTGAGTTCGACCCAATGGGCTGCCCCGTATACAAATCTCAATCACAAGGAGCCGCCTCGCACCGTGGGCGAGCCAAAAGAGCCCGAGTCAGCGGGACGGCCGGTGACCGGCCCAGCCGCCACCCGCGGGTGTGGGTCCGATCAGGTGTCCAACACCCCACCCAACCCGCCTGACCGCCGCAACGATTGGCCGCGCACGCGCTGTGCCGGCCTCACGATTTCTGGGCTCACGTCGGCCGGGAATACCTTCGACCCCACCACGACGGGCCTCGCCGGCATCCCGCCGGGACAGTCGACCACCTATCACTGGAACATCCCGACAACCGCGAAGCCCTCGACGCATCTGTTTTTCAGCAATGCCGCCCCGTCGGGCGGAGAGGGCGACGGAGGCAGTCTCGTACACGGCCTCTTTGGGGCGTTGCACGTCGAGCCGTCCGGGAGCCGATGGTATCGCAGCCAGACAACGCAGGCCGACTATGTCGAGGTGCAGGCACAGCACCGGGGCTCCGCCGTGCTGAACTACGAGGCGGTCCGGACGGACGGAACGCCGATCCTCAACATGCTGCGGCCGCGCGGGCCGGCCGAGTTCGAGCTCATCAACGGGGATCTCAACGCCATCATCGTCGATCATCGGTCGACGGAGTCGCCCGCGTTCCGCGAGTTCACGGCGATTTTTCACGACGAATTGAAGACGTTCTACCGTGATGCATTTACCGAGCTGGAATCCTCGCCCACGCTCTCGGGCGTTCGCGACGGCTTCGGCATCAATTACGGCGCCAGCGGCCTCGGCACGATGCTGCTCGCGAACCGCAAAGGCATCGGGCCCACCAAAGACTGTGTGGAATGCGCCTATGAGGAGTTCTTCCTGCAATCCTGGGCCAACGGCGATCCCGGCTTGCTGCCCGAGTACGCGGACGATCCCTCCAACGTCCACCACTCGTACCTGAATGACCGGGTGGAGTTTCGGAACCTGCATGCCGGCCCCAAAGAGACCCATGTGTTCCACCTCCACGCACACCAGTGGTTGGCGCAGCAGAGTGGCACGGGGACGTACTTGGATTCCCAAACGATCGCCCCACAACAGGGATTCATCTACCCGGTGTCCTACGGCGGCAGCGGCAACCGGAACCGCACGCCCGGCGATGCCATTTTCCACTGCCACCTGTACCCGCACTTCGCCCAGGGCATGTGGGCACTCTGGCGGGTGCATGACGTCCTGGAGGACGGGTCGCGCCGTTTGCCGGACGGCGAGTGGGGCGCCGGCACCGACGCGACGACCGGAGTGACCCAGCCCGCCACGGGCACTCCAATTCCGGCCGTCGTGCCGCTGCCAGGCCAAGCCATCCCGCCGGCGCCGGGATACGGCACCGACAAGAACCCCGGATTCCCGTTCTTCATTCCCGGCAAGGCCGGCCATCGGGCTCCGCAACCTCCGCTCGACATTGTGCGTGACGGCGGACTGCCTCGCCATGTCATCAACGGCGGCACCCGCAGCATCTCGCACGTTCCGCACGCGGAGATCCTGTCGATCCCTGCCGCCGAACGCGGCGCCACGCTGGTCCAGCGCGCGCTGGCGACCGGTGACATGTCGGTCACCTTGGAAACCGCACAGATCGAAGTCCTGCCCAACGACGGGACCCCGGCAGAACGCGCGGCCATGGCCTTTCACGCCAAGACCGACGGTCATCCCACCAGCACTCCGGAGGGCGCGCCGGCCCGGTATCAGGTGAACGGGAAGTCACCGCAGCCGGGGGCACCGTTCGCCGACCCCTGCGATGTCGATGTTGCCAAGGTGGCGGGACAGGTCGACGCCCAAGGCGGGTTGCTCTACCGCGACTACCGCGTCTCCGCTATCGACGTCGACATGGAAGTCAATGCCCAGGGCTGGCACGATCCGCAGGGCCGCATCAATGTCCTCGACAGCGATGTGCCGCTCTACGCGCAAGGCCGCACGAAACAAGCCAAGCCGTTCTTCTTCCGGGCAAATTCAGGGGAATGCATTCGCTTCTACCATACCAACCGCACGGCGCATGAGCTGAAGCTGGACGACTTCCAGGTGGCGACGCCCACCGACACCATCGGCCAGCACATCCACCTCGTCAAATTCGACGTAATGTCGTCCGACGGATCCGCTCTACCGGCCGATCGGGGCGCGGCTGAAACCGCTCGACCCACCGCAGAACGGAACCGTGCGGCTGGTCCGCACGGAACGCGACCTCTACGACGGCACGTGCCCGGCTCCCCCGGACTTCAATACGTTGACGGCAGAGGGGAAAGCGACCGACGTGACCTTCTTCGTGGATGCCGTCAGTATCCGCGACTGGTTGGGGGCGGCCCTGCCCTATGATCGTCAGGCGCGCATCTTCGATCCCGATGCCCTGGCGTTCATCCTGGTGGAGCGGGTGGCGGTCGGCCAACTCCTTCCGACGGACACGCACCTGAATCAGCGCCGGAGCGAATTGCAGGCCCTCCATCGTGCCCGCTTGCAGGATCCGGCCGTCAAGGAAATCCTGGACCCGCTGGTGCTGCGGGCGAATGCGGGGGATTGCCTGCGTGTGGACCTGGCCAACCGGCTGCCGGCCCAGGTGTCCGATGCCGCCGGCGATGCCTTGCTGCCGACGATCGTCTCGCTCAACGTCGATCAGTCTCCGGCCGAACGGGCCGGCGGTGCGGAGGATCTTCGCCCGTCGTCGTTCATCACGCTTCACCCCCAGCTGGTGACCTACAATGTCGCGGGCAGCAACGGGGCAGCGATCGGACAGAACGGCGAATCGCCCATCGGGCCCGGAGAGCGTCGCCGGTATTATTGGTACGCGGGAGTGGTCACGCCCCAGAATGGGCAGTTGGTGTACACCCCGCAAGCATTCGGGCCGGCGACGCTCAGTTCCTGGGGGGATGTCCTCAGCCAGCCCCTCCACGGACTGATCGGCGCCCTGATTGTCGAACCGGCAGGCGCGACCTATTATGATCCGGCCAGCGGCGCAGCCGTGCCCAACGGCGGCATCTCCGCCATCATCCGCTATCCCAAGGGGTCCGAAACCCGGTCCTTCCGGGAGCACGTGGTGATGTATCGCGACGGGCTCAACCTCCACGACACCAAGTTGGATGGGACTACGGCGCCGATTCCCGATTGCTTGATCTGTGACGATTCCTACGACCTCGGGGACAAGGCGTTCAATCATCACACGGCACCCTTCGCGGCGCGGCTCGGGCAAGCTCCCGACACGAACCTGAACGGCGCCTTCTTCCCGGCCCAGTTCTTCACCCCCTCGTTCCGTGACATTCCGACCACGGACTTCACCGCGATGCCGGGCGAGGAGGTCCGGTTCCACGTGCTGCAACCGTCGGGACGGAGCCGCCAACATGCGTTCTTGCTCTACGGTCATGACTTCCTCGACATGTTGCCGGACTACGGATCACCTCATAGTCCGCTGATCTCGGTCGGCAAGGCGACCACCGTCACAATTCCCTCGGCCCACGAGGGGTATTGGCTCTACCGCGATGGGCCCACTCAAATGTGGTCGGGCGGACTGTGGGGTAGCTTTACCGTCGGCCAGCCGAAGGGTACGCCCTAGGCCTCCTCGACTGCGAGGGACGAAGCGCGTCGCTTCGTCCCTCGCCCGTCCCCCTCCGCCCCTCCCCAACTGGAGCCACGCCACCGGCTATGGTACCGTCGTCATCGGACGCCCATGAGCCGCACCGGCACGATCACCGCCAACGATCTGTACAACTTGACCAAGTGCGCCCATCGGGTCTACCTCGACGCCAACGGCGACGCGAAGGAGATGGTCGAGGTCAGCCCCTTCGTGAAACTGCTCTGGGAACTCGGCCTCCAGACCGAACGCGCCTATCTCGCCGAGCAAGGCGAGGGCCCGGTCGCCGACCTCCAGTCGCTCACGCCGGAGATCGCGGCCGTGGAAACACAGCGGCTGATGGCCGAGGGCGCCCCCATGATTTATCAAGGCTGCCTGCGGGACGGGGACTACGTCGGCCGCCCGGACCTGTTGGTCAAGCGGGAGGGCCCCTCCCGCCTCGGCGCCCACTACTACGAACCGCTCGACGTCAAAGCCGGAAAAGGTTGGGAGGAACGCAACGGTAAGCGGACCACGTTCAAAGTGCACTATGCCTTTCAATTGCTGTTCTACCGATTGCTGCTGGAGCGCGTCCAGGGGACGCTGCCTCCGCTGGCCCGGATCATCAACGTCGATCATGAGGTGGAGGAATTCGATCCGGCCGATTTTCAGGACGCGTTCGATGCGGCCCTCGACCAAGCCCGCCAGCTGGTGCAGGGTCGCGACACGTCGGAGCCGGTGCTCGGGAGCCACTGCCACCTCTGCCCCTGGTTCAAACATTGCGAGCGCTGGGTGACCGCGACCGACGACCCCACGGGACTCTTTTTCGTCGGAAAACAGAAGTTTGCCTTGAAAGCGGCGGGACTGCGCACGATCGCCGACATTGCTCGGATGAACGTGGCGGAGTTCGTGAAGGGGCCGAAGAAAATCCCGCGCATGGGGCTCGCGTCGTTGGAGCGCATGAAAACGCGCGCCCAGGTACGGTTGGATGGGAAACCCCTGATCCGGCCCGGGTATGCGTTTCCCGTCCGGGGGCGTGAAGTCTATTTCGACATCGAGGACGATCCCACGCGGGGGCTCACCTATCTCTTCGGCCTGCTGATCAAGGAAGGCCGCAAACACCCGCGGTTTCAATACTTCGTGGCGCGGAAGCCGGAGGAGGAAGAAGCCACCGCGCGGGCGTTTTGGGATTTTCTCGCCACGGCATCGGACGATGTCTACTACGTCTACTCGCCCAAGGAACGCACGACACTACGCCACTTGCAGGAACGCTACGAACTGGACTCGTCGGTGCTGGAGGGCTACGAAGCCCGCGAGTTCGATCTCTATCACGATCTCGTGGTGGCGCACTCGGACTGGCCGACTTACAGCTACGGCATCAAACAGATCGCGAAACAGATTGGATTCAAGTGGCGAGATTCCGACCCGTCGGGCGCGAATTCCATTGCCTGGTACAACGAGTACCTGGCAAATCCCTCAAGCGAGGCCGCCCTCACCCGCATCCTGCAGTACAATGAGGATGATTGCCGGGCGATGGTGGCGGTAAAGGACTATTTCGCGTCCATGCTGGAGTAGGCCGGTACGAACGTGAGCGTGGGCATCGCAGCCGCCGGGCGCTCGCCCGCCGGCTGGAATTCTCTGGCGAGGAATGTTTGCACGATGCCTTGTTGCAGGTACCGCTCCTGCACCGAGGGCGGCAACTGCCGAAAATCAAGAATGCGGCCCCGGCAGGCCGGCTCGCCGCACAAGCAGTCCATGGTCCAGTGTCCGTCGTCCATGGTCGTGCTGTAATCGAAACAAATTTCCTGGCGCGGGTGGATCGTGGTCAGTGCCACGAGATGAAGGTCGTCCACCACTCCGGCGTTCGGCGTGCAAGAATGGTTGACCAAACACCCGGGTTCATCGAGATGCAGATAGACATTGGGGCCGATTTGCAGCGCATCGCATTCGCGCTCGCCGAGTCGCACGGTGCCTTCGAAATCGAGCAGCGGGCCGGTGAACCGCAAGATCTCTTCTCCGAGTCGAATGGTACGTCCCGCATAGACACCATGTCCCTTGAGGCCCTTGGCGATATACAATCCGGTCTGTGTCAGCATGGGTGAAGTCCCAGGGTGAGTGGCAGGTTCGTGTAGTGTACCACGGGTTCGCGTAATAGAGAGCGATTTTGCATTCTGATCTCGACCACCACCTACTGAGACCCCCCTATCCAATGGCCCTACCTCCGGACACAGCGGCTTCCCGCCTTCCCATCGGGTGGATCGGTACGGGCGTCATGGGGGCCTCCATGTGCGGACACCTCCTGGCAGGGGGGGCCCACGTGACGCTCCACACCCGAACCCGATCGAAGGCGGACTCGCTCCTCGGCGCGGGCGCGATTTGGGCCGATTCGCCCCGGGCGGTCGCCGAACGGTCGGACGTCGTCTTCACCATGCTGGGATTTCCGACGGATGTCCGCCAGGTCTACCTTGGAGCAGACGGGGTGCTGGCCGGGATACGTCCGGGAGCCATCCTGGTCGACATGACCACCACGAGCCCCAGGCTGGCCCGGGAGATCGCCCAGGCAGCGGACGCCGCAGGAGGCCACGCCCTGGACGCGCCGGTTTCCGGTGGAGATGTCGGGGCGAAACAGGCAACCTTGTCGATCATGGTCGGGGGAAACGCCGCTGCCTTGGACGCAGTGCGGCCGCTCTTGTCGGCCCTAGGCACGCGCATCGTCCACCAAGGGGCTGCCGGTTCCGGCCAGCACGCGAAGCTCTGCAATCAGATCGTCATCGCCGGCACCATGGTCGGCGTATGCGAAAGCCTTCTCTACGGCTATCGCGCCGGGCTTAGCCTGCCGCTCATGCTCGACTCCATTGGTGGGGGCGCGGCCGCCTGCTGGACGCTCGACCACCTCGCCCCGCGGATCCTCCAGAGAAATTTCGAGCCGGGCTTCTTCGTCGACCATTTCGTGAAGGACATGGGACTGGCGCTGGAGGAATGCACGCGCATGGAACTGGACCTCCCGGGCCTCGCGCTCGCCCACCAACTGTACCGAGAGGTGCAACGGCTGGGCCATGGCCGGAAGGGTACCCACGCCCTTATGCTGGCGCTCGAACGACTGTCGCCCGGGCATGGCCCGGCCAGCAAGGCTTCAGGGCACGATTAACTATGGGCAACCCCCTTTCAACCTGCTACGATTCGGCGCGTGTATGTTTTCGGCACAGACACCATCCGGCGCAGGGCGCGTGCATGGGTCTTCCTGTTGTCCGGATCTCTCGTCGCCACCGGCCTCCCCGTCCTCGCCCAAGACATGCCTCCGGCCCCCACCGCGGTGGCCCAGGCATGGACGCCGCCCGAGGGCTGGCACTACGGGGCCTACGTCGATGTCAGCTACCCCCTGAATTTCAATTTTCCCGAGAATCATCTCTGGCGGAGCCGCGGGACCGTACCGCGCCACAATGAGTTGGCACCCAACATGGCCCTGGCGTACGTGCGGAAAGATGCCGTCACCGACTCGCGCTGGGGCATGGAGCTCGGGGTGCAGGGGGGCTACGACTCCAAGGACTTCGCCTACCTCCAGGGCGAACCGCGAGTCGGCAGCGCCGACACGCTGCGCCATATCCACCGCGCCAACGTCTCGTATCTCGCCCCGATCGGCAACGGCCTCACGATCACCGGAGGACTCTTCAACAGCCTGATCGGCTACGAATCCTTGTATGCCAAGGATAACGTCAACTATACCCGCTCCTGGCTGGCGGACAACACGCCGTACATGATGTTCGGCGTGGCCGCCAAATACCCAGTCTCCGACCGCCTGACGGTCAGCGGCTTCATCGTCAACAGTTACTTCCATCTCGCGCATCCGAACGACGCCCCGAGCTACGGAGCGCAGGTGCAGTACAAACCGACGAGCCGGGTGACCCTCACCGAAACGGTCTACGCGGGACCGGATCAGGTCAAGACCGGGCTTGATTTCTGGCGGTTCTATGTGAACAACATCCTGGAATGGAAGGGAGAGACACTGCTGCTGGCGCTTTCCTACGATTTCGGCACCGAGACCATTGCCAACCGCCCTGGAGATCCACGGGCCTTCGTCATGGGCGGGAATCTCGTCGCGCGCTGGCAGTTCGCGGAGCACTGGGCGGTGGGACTGCGCCCTGAGTTCTATTGGGACCGCCATGGGCGCTGGACCGGAAGCGAACAATTCGTGAAGGCGATGACCACCACGCTCGAATACGCCCTGCCGTTCGGCTGGACCAACACCCGAGTGCGGCTGGAACATCGCTGGGACGAATCGACGGGCGTGAACGGAGGATTCTTCAAACGGGGGGACCTTGCGCCCGGCGTGCCTGGCCTGACGGGCTCCCAGCACCTGCTCCTCCTCGGACTGCTCTGGACGTTCGACTCGCCCTAGCGGAACACGGCTACTCCATCCGCCGGTATTGCTGGCGCAGCAGAGACCCGGCCCACAGGAGCGCCACGACCATCACGACCGATCCCAACCCGTGGGCGATCCGAGCCAGCGTGTGGTCGTAGGGGAGCCACCCCAGCGTCCGCAGGATATATTCCCAATCGTGGTAGTCTTCGACATCCTTGCCGGTGACCCCGCCGATCAAGATCAACTCCAGCGCCCGCGCATCGTTGATGTAGGGAGCTAAGTCTAACAGGCTTTCCCCGGTCCACCACAACGTGACCGCGGCCCCAAACGGGTTGCGTTGCTGAAACAGAAACGCAACAAGGCACACCAGCGGCATGAGGAGCTGGCCTAGGCTGCCACCGAGGACCTGCATGAATCGGCCCAACGGTGTGAAAAAGATATGCCCCGCTTCATGAAACGGCAGATTGATCAAATGCAGGAATGACTCGCCCGCGTAGTTCGAGGCGATACCGGCCGTCATGAGCGGCCAGCTCCATCCCGCCAATCCCACCAGCACGGCCGCACGTCCGAACCAGGTGAACGGATTCACCGGGCCCTCGACTGCGAAGGCCGCGTCGGCGGTCATCGCCCGCACGTGGGCCCAGACTGAGGGGACGGTGGCCGCGGCGCTGCGTTCCTCCTCGGGATCGAGCGGACGCGGGCCTCGTGCGAGCGGTTTGTACTTGGCGAAAATGACGCCGCATCGGGTGCATTCGGTCGCAGCCGGTTCGGCCTCTGCCTGACAACTCGGACAGGTTGGGTTGCGGAGGACGTTGGAATCCATACAGCCTTCCATGCATACCATCCCCTCCCTTTTTCACGAACCAAAACGTGATTTCCGATCTCATGACTGTCGGACGGCTCCTACCCTGCGGGCATTACCCCCGGTGTATCGGCTTCACTACCTAGGTTGTATCTGATGCGATACGCGATCAGTAGGAGGTGTATCGCATGAACTGAAATGCGTGCATGGTAAGTGCGTAGCTTTCCATCGCTCTTCCTGTCCGGCCCATCACGGCATCAAACCTGCTGATTGCCACAGCATCGACGAAGTGGTGGCTCGGATCGAAAGGCACGAGCAACCGAATTGGCATTCCAAAGAGTGAAGGAGGACAGGTCATGAGACATTCTGTAGAAACAACAGGACGCTCGACAACGCGCTTGGCAGAACGTGGTCGCATCATGGGTCGGCGCATGATGACACTGGGTCTACTGGTGCTAGGGCTACTCTACCCGACGGGCCTCATCTTGCAGACACCCGCGGCGCTGGCAGACGAGCGGGCCTACTGGCTGGGGTGGTCGCCGATCAAGATTACCGAGAAGGGGTTCGACTTCGGCGGGAAGCTCTACGTGGCGGGAGCCCCGACGACCTACGGCTGGCTTGGCTGGTACATGGAGGACGGGCAGCTCAGGCCGGCCCTCTACGGACACATCCATCTCGACGACGTGCGAGATCTCTGCGCGCGGATGCGAATCGACTACTACATCGGCGACCAACTATGGACGACCAAGTACGGTGGTCAAGTCTGCGCCCCGGACGATAAGCATCATGCATGGGAAGTGTCTATGAACGAGTACAACAGCAGCAAGATCGACAAAGTTCGCGTCTCCATTGAAAAACTGACGGCGACCAAAGACTGGACGATCGTGGCGTCGGAGACTCAGAAGCTCAAGAAGATCCATGACAAAGTGAAGATCACCGAGGATGGCTTCGATTTTGGCGGAAAGACGTTTGTCGCCGGCGCACCGACGGATTCCGCAGAGGTCATTTGGACTTGGAGCGGCGCTCAAGTCAGTCCGCGCGTGACCGGCACGCTCCATATCAACAATTCGGCATCCGTGTGCGCTCGCATGAGGATCGAGTATTTCAAGGTTGATGACACGCTTCTGGCCGAGAAATTTGGAGGCAAAGTGTGTGCGCCAGACAATAAGCATTACACGTCGGAGGTCGACCTCGAAAAGTACACCGACAATAAGCTGGCCTATATCAAGATCGGGCTCCAGACTCTTGGGACGGACGACAAGTGGCGCACGATCGGTACGGTGTCGTCCCACTACGTGAAAGTGTATTTGAATCTTTGTACTGACCGTTCCGACTGCTTGCATTCTGCGGAGACCAAAATCGAATGAGCTTGCGCACTTCCCCGAAACAACGGCAAGACCGGAAGGAAAAGGGTGAATGCCATGACTCAACAGCATCTCGTTGGAAGACCAGCGTGCGGCATCGCTAACAGTCTAACTCTTTTGCTTCTCCTCCTCGGGGTGTCGACAGCCCAGGCGGAGCGGTATTTCAAGGACGTGAACCTGACCGGGTCCCCCGTGCCGTCTGAACACATCTCGGGCTTTCGGGGAACCGCGTATGAGCTTGGTGTGCCCATGAGCGAAGGCACCGACCAACATGCGGTGTACGGTCTGACGTCGGAGGAGCGGCGGGACCACCCCTGTTACGTGAGCCTCAAGACCGAGAACATCAATGACTCCAGCGGCAAACTGGATCTCAAAAAGGCCCTCTGCGGTGGACAGGAGCGGAGCAAGGAAATTGTCGCGGCGTACGCTGACTCTAACTATGGCCAACGCTCCTTTGTGACAGGGGTACGGGTCTGCATGAACAAGGATCAAGATCGCGTCAAAGGTCTTCAGATCCGAGGGAAAACACTGTCTGACAGTGGTCTATTGAGGCAACTGGAGCGCAAGGCGGGCGACCAGACATTCGGGAACATTTCACACCTCTATCCCGAGGAACCAAAGGACGACCGGCCGAACTGCAGCGACTGGAAGTGCTGGGCAGAGTGTCCAGCCATGAACCAGATCGCCACCGCCGTGGAACTGCATTTCGAGGCGGGGAAAGAGCCACGCTCGCTGGTCGGCGTCGGGCTTCATTGTCGAACGGTTCAAGAACCTGCACCGATCACGGGTACCCCATTCTAACCCCCGCCCTGAGGGTGCCCATCTCGTGGACCTGACCGGCAGCCCGATGGGCAGGCCGCGGCGGGACTGTCCCGGGCGAGGCCCCGCTGAGACCGATTCAGCTGGGGACTCCGCCGGCGAATCGTGGAGTCAGGTGGAGTCAGGCGGGAGGTGTTACTTCCCCAACACGCACCAGAGCCGCCGCATTCCCGATTTCTGATCAGTCACGGCCTGGCCGGTGAGAAAACTCTGTTGCCAGGCGACCATGTCGAACGCGGGGTCTGGAGTACTGGTCCAGAAGATCTCGGACCGAATTCCCAGAAAGGGGTGGCCGGACGGCAACGACGGGTCCTGTTGCTCGGTGTCCACCAGAGTCTTGATCTCCTCGATCGTGGGCGCGCGCCACCCGGTCTGGCCGCCCACGGTCTTGGTCGCGCACCGCTCGAGTGAGCGCCTCCACACCTCGTGTTCGCGGTCGGGCTCGCGCTCCCACAAGAGCCCGGTCCGCCGGTCCTGCACCACCTCGTCGTGGTGCATCAGCGCGAACCGCTCCTCCGCCCATGTCTGTCCGGGCAGGGCCATCGTCAAAACACCGAGTCCAAACCACGCGAGCCTCACGGTCATGCGCCCGCCTCCAGTCCTCGACATCAGCCCAGTGAAAACGGAATCGGCGCGAACGAGACGACAAAGATGAGCAACGCCGCGCGGCCGATCCAGATCCGCGTACGCCCCAGATCTTCATGGGGATCGATCACGGGTGGATGGGCCACCCCCAACAGGCTCGCCATGCCAACCCATAGAAACCACCCGGGCCAACCGACAAATCCCAGCACGAGCAAGATCGGCACCGCGATCATCGCGATGTGCCGCTGCCGCCCGCCCCACAGGGCATAGGCGACATGCCCGCCGTCCAACTGGCCGATCGGGATGAGGTTCAAGGCCGTCACGAACAGCCCAAACCACGCCGCGAACGCGATGGGATGCAGCAGGACATCGGCCCGGTCCGGCAGGGGGCCGATCACCAGCCAGGACATGAACTGCAGCAACAGCGGCTCTCCCAACTGCAACCCATACGCGGTCTCGCGTGGAATGACCGTCGACAAGCTCAGCCCGACCGCCAGCGCCAGCACCGCGACGAGGAATCCGGCAATCGGGCCGGCCACTCCGATATCGAACAGCGCCTTGCGATTGAGAATGGGCCGCATCCGAATGATGGCGCCGAACGTCCCGATGAAATGCGGCGGCCCGGGGATGAACAAGGGCAAGGTGGCCGGAACGCGATGCACGCGCGACAGGAGGTAGTGCCCCAATTCATGCGTGACCAGAATACCGAGCAAGGTTGCGGCAAACGGAATGCCCTTCGCCAGCGCCCAGGGGTTGTGTGTGAAGAATTGCCATGGGCCCATCAGCCCCGACCCACCGGCATTGTAGGCACCGGCCCAGAGCGTGGTGAAGATGGTGAGCAGGAACAAGCCCAGGGGCAGGACGACGCGCGGACGCGGCTGGTCGCCGTCACCGAACTCGGACGGATCCGGGCCCTGCGCCGCGTGCGTTGAAGCCGGGATGGCGCCAGGCCAGTCTGCCGGCTCCTGTGGGCGATGGCGGGGATCAATGGCGCCCCACTGGTCCATGGGTGCTTAGACGGACGCGGCAAACGGGTTGTGGCTCCGCTCCTCCCGCACCGTCGTACCGGGGCCGTGCCCGGGAAGGAGCACCGTCTTCTCCGGTAACGTTAACACGCGCCGGCGGACCGATTCCAGGTGCGTCGGGTACAGGGTCCGCGGGTTGGACCCGCCGATGGACCCGGCAAAAATGGTATCGCCCACGAAACAGACCGGCTGGCCACCACGATCCAGGCGATAACAGATTCCGCCAGGGGTATGGCCGGGTGTGGCGAGACATTCGAGCGTGACACCGCCGACCGCAATGCCCTGTCCTTCCGCCGGCACCACCAACGTCCCCTGTGGCGGATGCCATTTCAGCAACGGCTCATCGCCCGGTCCCAGATACACGGGCACCGGGTGCGACGCCAGCAGCTCGCGGATACCCCCGGAATGATCGTCATGTCCATGCGTCAAGCAGATACCCACGAGTCTCAGCTTCCGGCTCGCCAGAAGCGCCAACATGGCCGGCGCGTTGAATGCCGTGTCCACGAGCACGGCTTCGCCGCGATCATGAACGAGGTAGCCCTTGACCTCGTACCCCCCGATATCGCCGCGCACCACCTCGATGCCGGCGACCTTCGGCGTGGCGGCAGGATTCCAATGGTCCAGCGCAATGGCCGCCAGCGGCTCAACCCGCAAGCCGAGCGCGGATCCGACCGCTGCGAGGCGCTGCCGATCCGTCGGGGCCGCCCCATGCTCAAGCTCGGTGATGGCGGCCGGAGTCAGGCCGCTCTTGCGCGCCACATCCTCGACGCTCAGGTGTTGCCCGGTGCGCGACTTCTTCAGAATGTCGGAAAGCTCATCTTCCAGTGCCATCGGTCTCCCGAATCCTTGTGCTTCAACAGGCCCGACGTCTTGCCGGGCCGCTCCCTCACCCTTCCGGTGGCAGTTTGATTTCCTGCACGTCGCCGAAGTCCGCCAAGGCGCTGGCCAGTCCTTTCGGCGACCCGACCGCCAGAATGTGCATGCGGCTCGGATCCAAGACTCTTTGGGCCACACGCAGGAGATCCTCCTTGGTCAGCCGCACGACCTTGTCCCGCAACTGCTGGAGCCAGTCGCGGGGCAGACCGTCATATTCGAGGTCGATCATCCGCCCGATGATGCTGGCCGAATTGGCGAACGAGAAGACGAACGCATTCACGAACGCGTCCTTCGCCTCGGTCAACTCCGCGTCGGACACCGGCTCCCGGCGAATCCGGTCCACGTTGGCCATGAATCGGCTGACCACTTCACGGGCCGAGCCCAACTTGGTCTCCGCCCGCATCAGCCACAGCGACCGCTCGCGCACGTTGGCTTGCACCCGACTGCCCACAGAATAGGCCAACCCTCGATTCGTGCGTACGTCCTTGAAGAGCCGGCTGCGAAATCCGGCGCCCCCGAGGATGTCATTGAGAATCGCCAGCGCCGGGTAGTCGGGATCGTTCTCCTTGATGGTCAGCTGCCCCACACGCAAGTGGGCCTGGGAGGTGTCCTTCCCCACATAGTGCACAGGCAACTTGCCGGAAGCCGTCCCCGGCCCGGCCACGGCCGGGAGCGCCATCGAGGGGACGTCGCCACGCGGCCAGTCGCCCAGCAGCTCGCGCAACTGCTGGAGCAGCGCCTTCTTGTCGAAATCCCCGCTCACGCCGAGGATGAGTCCGTTCGGATGCACATGCGTGCGGTGGAACGCCACCACATCCTCACGCGTGATGGCCTTGACGGTCTCCACCGTGGACTCGCGGGCATAGGGATGCGCCGAGCCATACACGAGCTTGGTAAATTCGCGCGCCGCGATGGCGCCCGGCTGATCCTGCCGGCGGCGGATGGATTCCAACGCCTCCAGCCGCAGCAGCTCCAACCGTTCGGCGTCGAACGCCGGGGTTCGCAGCAAGTCGGCGAAGATACGCAGGCCAGTACCGAGATCCTTCTTCAGCACGTCCAGCGAGGCCCCGCCTGACTCATCCCCGATGCTGAAGGAGACGGAGGCCGCGATGTGCTCCAAGGTCTCGTCGATCTCCTGAGCCGACTGCCTGGCGGACCCGCCCGTCCGCATGAGCTGCCCCGTGACTTCGGCCAACCCGGTCTTCTCCGCGGGATCCAGCCACGATCCGAGCCGCAACATGGCCGAGAGGGAAATCAACGGCAGCTCATGGTCTTCCAGCAGATACACCACGATGCCGTTCTCCAGCTCCACCCGTTCCGCGTTCGGTGGGGAAAACGTGACGGGGTTGAACGTCATGGTCCGTGGGTCCGGCACCGTCGCCCAGCCGGCCCAGGCCGCGGTCGCCCCGAACGACGCGACCAGGACCCCGCACATCATCAGAACCGCCAGGAGGCCCCTGCACCGCATGGCTGTCGTCCGCATCATGGCCGGCCCTCCTTGCGTTCGTCGCTCGGCACCTGCGCCACGCGCCCCGCGGCAGGAGCCTTCACCAACGTGACGACCGTCCGGTTGCTCTTCGTGAAGTACTGTTTGGCCACACGCTGGACATCGTCTGCCGTCACGGCGGCGATCCGGTCGCGGCCCTTCACCAGGTACTGCCAGTCGCCGTTGACGGTCTGGTAATACGCCAGCGACCCCGCCAATCCGCTGCTGGACCGCAGCGACCGCACGAGACTGGCGTCCAAATTGTTCAACACCTTCTCCAACTCCTTCTGCGTGACGGGCTCCGCTTGCAGCCGTTCCAACTCGCGATAGACCTCCGCCTCGACCTCCGCGGTGGTGTGCGGCGCCCGGGGCACCCCGGCGACGACGAAAAGGTTGGGAGTCCGGGCGCCGGGGAAACTCGTGTCCGCGTCGACGGAGACCGCGACTTTCCGATCGCGCACCAGCCGCTCGTGCAAGCGCGACGTCACCCCGTCGCTGAGGATGGATTCGATCACGTCGAACACATAGTCGTCCGGGTTCCCGATGCCGGGCTTGTGATAGCCGATGAGCACAAGGGGCTCGGCATCGAACTCGACCTCAATCCGCCGCTCGCCGCGCTGGATCGGCTCCGCGGTAAACACCGGCGGCGGGATCGGCGCGGGGGGAATCTTCCCGAACGTGTCCTCCACCAGCTTGATGACCTCCGCCGGGTTGATGTCGCCCACCATGCCGATGACGGCGTTATTGGGCCCGTAGTAGGCCTTGAAGAAGCGTTCGGTCATGGCCGGCGTGAGGCCCTGGATATCCGCGCCCCAGCCGATGGTCGGGAAATGATAGGGATGGGCTTGGAAGGCCGCGGCGCTCAGCGCCTCGTATAACAAGCCGGTCGGACTGTCGTCCGTGCGCAGCCGCCGTTCTTCCATCACGACGGCCCGTTCCTTGTAGAACTCCCGCATGACGGGGTTGGCCATCCGATCGGCTTCGATCGCCGCCCACAGCGGCAGCCGGTTCGCGGGCACGCTGACGACATACCGCGTAACATCTTTCCCCGTGGAGGCATTCATACCGACCCCCCCGTGACGCTGGTACAGCAGCGGAATCTCGTTTTCCACGACGAACTCGCCGGCCTTCTCCTGCACCTGGACGAACTGCCGCTCCAGGTCGGCCAGTTTGGCCTTGGTGCCGGCATCCACTGGCTCGCCGCGTTCGGCGTGAGCCGAGGCCGCGCGCCGCGCCTGCTCGAGCTCGCCGTTCAGCCGATCCAGCTGTTCCAGGAGAGGCCGCTCCTGTTCGTAGTGCTTGGTGCCAAGCCGCCGGGTCCCTTTGAAGGCCATGTGCTCGTAGAGATGCGCCACGCCCGTCTGTCCGGACGGCTCGTTGATCCCGCCGACCCCGAACGTGACGTTGATCGACACGACCGGTGCGTGATGCCGCTCCACCATCAACAGCCGCAACCCGTTATGGAACGTGTGCTCGACCACACGATCTTTGAGCGCCGACATGTCGGCGGACGCCGAACCGGACGCGAGCCCCACACAGAGGAGGAACCCGACGCACAGCCCCGCGCCCCGGCTCCGCCCTGCCGCCTCCGTCCACCCCGCACGCACCGCACGCCCGAGCCAGTCGTTCATATGAAGATCTCCATCAAGTCCTCCGGCCGCTCAATGAACCAGTCGGGCTCGCAGGCCCGCATCCGCTCGCGATTCCCCATGCCGTACCCGACGGCGCAGACTCGAATTCCGGCGTTGTGCCCGCCGTTGATGTCGTTAGTGCTGTCCCCGATGAGCACCGCGCGGTCTTTGTCCACGTTCAGCTGCTCCAAGATATGCACCAACATTCCCGGCTCAGGCTTCAGGCCGAATCCGTTGTCGCCGCCCACGACATGGGCGAAGTGATGGTCGCCGAGCCCCCTGAGAATCACCTTGGTGTATTCGAGCGACTTGTTGGTTGCAACCGCCTTCAGTTTCTGCCCGAAATGCGCCAGGACCGTCTCAATGCCCGGATAGAACCGGGTGCGATCCAAGCAGTGGTCCAGGTAGTGACCGCGGAACACGCGCAACGCCTCGGCATACCGAGTCTCATCCATTTCCCCCACGGCCAGGCGAAGCAGTTTCTTCACCCCGTCCCCGACGAATCCGAAAATTTCTTCCTGGGGCCGCTCCGGCAGGCCCAGCTCCCGCAAGGTCAAGTTGACGGCATGCGCGATGTCCCATTTGGACTCGATCAACGTGCCGTCGAGATCGAAGATCAGCAAGTCCACCGACGTGGCCATGATTCCTCCGGCTATTTGGCCTTCTTGATGGCGTCCTGCAAGACCGCCAGTTGGTCGCGCTTCTGCTGGTTGGGTTCGTCCAACCATGCCTGCCGCACTTGATTGAGCATCCGTTTCTGCCCCACATGGGGCGGCAAGATCGGCTCCACGATGCGCCAACGATTCTTCACCGCCTTGACCCGAATGCGGACTTCCTCGACGGCCGGCTCGGGCACAAAGGTTCCGGTCTCATAATACACCGATCCGAGCACGGTAAACGTGACGGGAATCACCACTTCGAGATTGTTGACGATCTCCCATTGCATGAGGTCCTCGGCTATGCTGGAGCGGTCGATGACCACCACATGCCCCCACGACGGATCCTGGCCCCACCCCACAAAGGGCGCCACCGCCCCATAGGTGTTCGACCCCAGCCGCGCCCCCTTGGAATCGAGCGTGAGAAATTTCTTCACGACTTCAACGGGATTGTGCGTCAACGTCCCGGTCTGGGCCGAGGCCGCTGGAAGCCCTCCCCACAGCACCATCCCCAGGAGCCACAAGACCGCCGTCCGGATGCCGGTCGCGTCGCCACGGCCCGCGCGGCCGGCCCCATCGCCTCGTTCCGAGCGCATCACCCCACCTCGTGTAGCTTCAGCATGTTGGTGCCGCCGGGTTGTCCCGCCACTACGCCGGACACCATGACGATTCGATCGCCGGCCTGCGCCAGCCCCTGCTCTTTCAGAAAGCCCTCGATCCGGCGGGTCCGATCATCGTTGTGCTCCATCACCGGGAAACACTCCGCCCGGAGCCCCCAGACCAAGGCCAGGCGGCGGCGGATGGATTCGCTTGGCGTCAGGGCCACGATGGGCACCGTGGGCCGATCCTTGGACAGGAGCCGCGCCGTCCGCCCGGACTCCGTGAGCGCCACGATCGCGCGGGCCTGAATGAAATCCGAGGACGTGGAGGCCGCCCGGCAGATCGCGTCGGCGATGCGATCGGCCCACGGGGCGCGATCCGCCTGCCGCCGATCTCGCGGCGGCATGGCCGCCTCCGCGGCGCGCACCAGGCGGTCCATCACGGCGACCGCCTCCACCGGATACTGCCCGGCCGCCGTCTCCGCGGAGAGCATCACCGCATCGGTGCCGTCGAAAATCGCATTGGCGACATCGGAAGCCTCGGCCCTGGTGGGCACGGGGTGCCGGGTCATGGACTCCAACATCTGTGTCGCCGTGATGACCAGGCGACCCGCGGCATTGGCCGCGGCGATAATCCGTTTTTGCAGTATGGGCACGGCCTCGGGCCCCATCTCCACGCCCAAGTCGCCGCGGGCGACCATCACCCCATCGGCTGCATCCAGAATACCGGGCAGCGCATCGATGGCCTCCGCCCGTTCGATCTTCGCGATGATCGGTTGCGTCCCGCCGGCTTCTTGGACCACGGCGCGTGCCGCATGAATATCCTCGGCGCTACGCACGAAGGAGAGCGCCACATAGTCCACACCCTGCGCCACGCCGAAGCGCACATCGTGGCGGTCTTTCTCGGTGATTGTCGGAGCACTGACGACGGTGCCGGGGAAATTCAATCCCTTATTGGAGCGTAGCGTCCCGGCCGTGACGACGGTGCACAGCACCTCGCCCCCCTGCGCGGCGACCACCCGCAGTTCGATCAACCCGTCGTCGATCAGGACTCGGGCGCCGGGTTTCAGATCTCGCGCGAGGGCGGGATAGCTGACGGGAATCGCCGGCTCGGCGGACGGTTGGCGGGACTGATAGCCCAATTGGCCGCCTGAGCGCAGCGCCCCACCGGTCAGCCGAACGGACGCGCCGGCCGCGAGCGGGACCCCCTCGGGCGGCAGCGAGCCAAGCCGAATGCGGGGCCCTTGCACATCTTGCAGGATGGCGACGTTGCGCCCGCGGCGGACGGCCGCCTCCCGAATCGCCGCCAGGGTGTGCGCGTGCCCTTCGGCGGTGCCATGAGAAAAATTCAACCGCGCCACGTCCATACCGGCGTCCAAGAGCCGATCTAACGTGCCCGGCGCCGTACTGGCGGGCCCGATCGTGCAGATGATTTTGGCTTTGCGCATGCGTCCGGGAAGGCAGAACCGGGAAAAGGAAATTGTAGCAGGTGACCGACGACCAGGCAACGAACCGAGCCCTGCCGTCCCCAGTGGTGACGGCGGGGTCGGCATGATACAGTGGCGCATGCTCCGGAGGCGCGCGACGTGGCTCAGCCTGCTTCTGGCCCTTCTCAGTATCGTCGGCTGGGGGCTGCTGCCCACGGGACCGACGGGCACGTTCAGCCTCGCCCAAGAGGCCGCAAGCGTCACCGCCCCCTCGGTCGCCCCTCCACCCCCGACCGTTTCGCCGCCATCCAGCGCGCCATCGGCTTCCGCCCCTCGGGATCACACCCGCCGTGAGGGCGTCCCAGACAAGGCCTTCGACGTCCTCGCCCAAATCCAGGCCCGCAACGGGCAACCGCCCATCGGATACATCGGGGGACGGACCTTCGAAAATCGTGAGCGCCACCTGCCGCGCGGCCGCTATCGGGAATACGATGTGAATCCGAAGATCCCCGGGAGAAACCGCGGCGCCGAGCGCCTCGTCATCGAACAGCGCACGGGGAAGGCGTTCTACACCGGCGACCACTATCGGACCTTTACGCCACTCAACTGAGGAACCCATGCCGGCCACGCATCGACTGCTCAGTCCCAAATCTCCCTGGGTCCATCTCCTGCCGCTGCGCGCAAGCCAAACAGCCGAATCCGTGCTGGCCCCCCCGCCCGGCCTGCTGGTCAAGACGCTGGACGGCCGCCGGTGCCGGACCAAGGGGCCGTGCCTGGAGGCGCTCGCGCGCCTCTGGTCCTTTCCGGACTATTTCGATCCGAACTGGGATGCGCTGGAGGAATGTCTGACGGACCTGGAGTGGCTGCCAGCCGACGGGTACCTGCTGCTCATTCAACACGCGGACGCGCTCTTGACCGACGCCACCCCCGAGGACCGCCGGACCTTGCTCCAGATCTTGCGGGGAGCAGGGCGCCATTGGGGCGCCCCGACCGAGGACCGCCCGGCGAAACCGTTTCGTACGCTGCTGGTCGCGGCGACCAATCCGGCGACAGTGCGCACACGCTGGGGCATCCCACTCTGGAGTGGTCCCCGAACGTCCCGCCCACGCTAGGCGGTCCCGCGGCAGGACTGCACCCAGGCCCGCCTCCGGGCCTGATTCCCAAGGCGTCACTGCCGTTGCGCGCGAATCCACCGGCGCACGGGAATCGGGATGAGCGGCCGCACCAAGGATTTCAGCCCTTCTTTCGAGCGCCACGCCAGCCGCGCTGCCCATTGGCTACCGCGCCGTTGCAGTGCCGCCAACCGGGGATACTCGTAGGGCCGGAGCGCCCGGCGAATCGTGGTCCATACGCGAGGATCTCCCACGCCGACATGGCGGCAATGATCCGTCACCCATTGGAGAAAACGGCGGCGAGCCGCCGCCACGCGGCCCTGACAGACCATGACCGCACAGCATGAATCGGGATGCTTGCGGTACCAATACCACACCCGGCTGGAGACATACGCGGCCGCCACGCGGCAGAGCTTCACGCGAAACACCTGATCTTCGTACATGCCGTCGAACTCATCCTCGAACCCGCCCAGTTTCCGGATCAATTCCGTTCGCAGCAGATTGCCCGAGGGCACCGCATCCTCATGCAGAAGAAACGTCGTGAGCACCGAGGGCGGATGGTGCACGCGGTCCAGTTCCAAATGAAGGTCGACGTGGGTATCGACATCCGTCTCGGTCCCCTGCCGATCCCAACTCCGCCACAACCGCATCGGACCGTAGACCGTGCCGACCTCGGGATACGCGTCCATAAAGGTTACTTGGTCTTCCAGGGTCGTCGGGACGATCACATCGTCCCCATCGAGAAACAGCACGAATTCACCCCGGGCCTGCGCGATGCCCAAATTTCTGGAGGCGCTCATCCCACGGTTGGCGTGGCCCGGATGCTCGAGATAGCGGATCTCGGCCACGTGTTGAGCCGCATACCGTTTGGCGAGCGCCGTACTGCCGTCGGTCGATCCGTCGTCGACCAGCAACAGCTCCCAGCCCTGATACGTTTGCGCCAAGACGCTGTGGATCGCCTCCCGCAGAAATCGCTCCTCATTGAGGAAGATCACGACCACCGACACACGGCACGGCGCCTGGGCCAGGGACTCGTGCGGAATGGGGAGACGATGCGCTAGCGTTCGCATACGATCACGGTGGTTGAACCCGACTCACGAGAGAAATCCCGCACCTGCCGGAATTCCCGGCGAAGCGCCCGCAGGAATTCGTCACGCGTCAACCAGACGGGTCGGGGGACCGCCTCGCCCGCATCCGGAGCCGGCTCAATCCACTCGACCACGAGCCAGCGCGACGCGTACGCACTGAGCCCCTCGACGATCTGCGCCAGGGAGAAGTGCCGCCGCAGCACCAACTCGTCCACCAGGTCGACGGCGACCACCATCTCGCAGCGTAATCGCTCGCACGCCGCGATGGACCAGTAACTCCCCCACCCCATGGACGGCGTCGGATTCGCCACATCCATCATGACCGGATGCACCGGCGCGCGAGCCGCCTCGACCTGTTCGTACAACCTGGTCACATGCCCGGGATCCGGACTCAAGACCACGACCCCTCCCGGACAGAGGGGCGGCAGCGCCACATCGGCCAACCCGGAACCACCCACGACCAACAGCGTGTTCGGCTGGTGCGACGCCACGACCTGCCGAAGCGCCTGCACGCGACGGGTCAGAACCTCAGGAGCCGGTGCGGGACACGCTCGACGGGAGAAGGCGGCGAATCCATCTGGACCCGGCAGGGGCAGCGCTGCGACGACCTCTCGGAGTTCCGTCAGCTCCTCGAGCAGCGTCGGGGTCCGGCGCGTGCGTGTGCCCAGCACCCGCCACAGTCGCTGCGCGATTTTGGTCAGGTATCGCGCCTGGGCCATCCTGCCCGCTGAGGCGGCCTCGACGCACCCATCCCAGCCAAAGTGGCGGATGTCCTCCGCGGTTACACCGGTTTCCGTCGGCAACATCCGCCGGGCCAGATGCTCATACCCACGGCTCATGAGCAGCAGCGGATACAAACAATATCGATCAAATTCATCGCGCCCCGGCCAGGCCCCTGGGTCCTGACAGGGGGCAATCGACCCCACGTCGACATAGACCGGTGCGGTACCGTCGAAGACCACGTTCCAGGGATGCGCATCCTTCAGCGCCAATCCGTGCCGTGCCGCCGTCACGGCCAGATCCACGATGGCCACGACGGCGCGCTTGAACATCGCCGGACACCATTCCTGGGGATACGAGACGAAAGGCAATTCACGATGCCGCACCACCCGCGCGTACCCCGGCATGTGGAACGACGTGGCCGTCGTCTCGATCAACAGCCCCCGGGCCATGAGTTCACCTAGAAGCCCATCCTTCTGCACACGATCGAACCGGGCCGCCCCTTCGGGGGTCAAGGCCCGCAGGAGGTGTCCCCGCCAGCGGAACACCCGCCCATGCGGATCCGCAAACGAGTGGGGATGAAACCGAACCTCTTCCGGGGAGATCCGAGTCGGCATCGCGATGCCGGAGGCCTGATACACCTCCGGCTTGGCCACCGTCACCGAGGGGCGCGTTCCCGGCCCGCCAGGGTTCAGTCGTGGGAAATGGTGTGCATCCATTGCTCGAAATGCGCCCCCTCGCCGGCCTGGACGGTCCAGCGCGGCAGTTCAAACGAATCGGTCCGGCGCCGCACCGGCGCCGCGGTCGTCGTGCAGGCCACGGTAAAGCCGGCCGCACGCACCAACGCGATGGTCTCGCGCGTATAGTCGGACGGCCGCCCGAACGGGAATGCGAAGCTCGTGACGGGGGCCCCCAGGAGATCGTCGAGACACCGCTTCCCATCGGCGATCTCCTGCCATTGCCGCCTTGGGCGCAGGGCCCCCAGCGACGCATGGGAGACGGAATGCCCGCCGATCTCCACCAGTCCGTCCGCTGCCAACATGCGCACTTCCTCGCTCCGCAGGAGCCGGTGGGTGTCCCGCCCGATCGGCGAGCAACCCGCCCACTCGACCAACCGGTCGAGGTGTTCCCGCCGCGCCGCGTCGTCCAACGGAAACAATTGTTCGTAGAGGGCCCGATAGAGCGTATGGCGCGCCGTGGGGCACTCGGCATCCCACGCCCGCCATCCCCTATGTGCCAACGCCTCGGCTTCGGTATAGGTGGCCGTCTGCCCCAGGGTCCACGCCTGCGCGGCCCCGCCGAAGGACCACGTCAGCGTCTTCGGGAGTGTCCCCGGCTGCAACAGGAGGCGATCCAATTCATCCCACCAGAACTCCCGGGGCCGGTCGATCATGCCCGCCGTGACGAAGACCGTTGCCGGCACCCCATGCCGAGCGAGCAACGGTTTCGCCTCGGTCAGGTTGTTCGCATAGCCGTCATCGAACGTGACGACCACGGCCCGGTCACGAAACCCCTTGTGATTCCGTTTCCGCTGGAACTCCCGCAGCCCCATCGGCGTCCCGAATTGCCGCAAGATCTGCAACTGCGCGTCGAACTCCTCGGGTGTCACGGCCAAGGCCCAGGGATCCACTCCCCTGGGGGCGATCCGATGGTAGAGCAAGATAATGCCGCCCGGACCGCCCCGACCTGTCACCCGCCGCAGGAGGCCCGCGAATCTCGCGCGCGCGGTCATGCCCGCTGCCGTCTCCAGCCTGCCCGTCCAGCCGATGAACGGGTCACTGCACGTCTCCCGCCACGGCGTCCCGCAGAGACGAGTCCGGCTTCGTGGCGCACACGGCGATCGTGACCTCATAGCGGGGATCGACGTGCGCCAGCTCCGCGGCCGTCAGTTCTTCAGCCGCCAACCCCTGGAGAAAGGCCATGGCGCTCAGCAGATTGCCCCACGTCGTGACCGTCACATGGGAGTCCGGAAACTGGTCGCCGAACACGCGCGTGGCCGACAACGTGGTGAAATTCCAATACCACTGACGCGACCACGTCTCGTCACTGATCGGCGTAATCCCCGGCACGGTCGCCAGCACGACCCCTCCGGGTTTCAGCACACGGACCAGGGTTCGAATCGCCGCCGGAACGTCGTAGATCAGCTGGAGCGTCTGCGTAAGAATGACGCAGTCGAATCGGTTCGAAGGAATATGCTCCGCCCGCGTGAGATCCCCGATGATGGTGGCGCCGGGCGCGCCCGGCGTGACATGCAGCACGTCGCTGACCGTGACCCGATCGCCGCCGAATCGGCGGGTATAGCTGTTGTCGCCGATCTCCAGGACACACCCGCGAATCCGTGCCGCCTCGCGTTGGAGAAAGGCCTCGATATAGTAGCGATCGATCGGCACGCCACGATCGAACCCCCAAACCTGACTGACCGGCTCCAGGCGCCGAAGATCGCCGAACCGAACGGCGCCCACCGGGGGAGGCGCGTGCCCCTCCCCCCCGCGAAGCAAACTCTTCATCTGGGACAACAGCGTCGTCATGGGGCGGTGTGCTCCTTCTGAACAGCGGACTCTTCGAACAGCGGCTCGACCTGGCACTGCCACTCCAGCAGCGGACGAATCATGCCGGGAATGCGTCCCGGCACATAGCCGCGCGCCCCGCCCGGCTGCAGGTGGTCGACGATTTGAAACACCACCGCCTCGTGCGCCTCGATGTTCACTTCTTTGGTTTCATAAGCGTAGCAGAAGGCGCTCACGAAGTACGTGCCTTCGGTCAGGACATTGCCGGGGATCACGGCGCGACTGGTATACCGCCCCGCGACGCGGGCGTGCCCATCCCAAGGCTGGTTGACCTCATACGCCAGAAACAGCCGCTCGCCTTTGTTGGTGATGATCCCGAAGTGGGGCGCAAGCTTGAGCCCGGGTTGCAGCACCTCGTATTCGAGTTCGACGGTGAAGGCCTCGCGGATATCGAGGAGATGGGCGACCGCCCCGCGCCGATCCACGACGCGGACGGCCCGCAGCCGCACCCACTCGTTGCCGGGCGCCTCCGCCCGCCGCTTCCATTCCATGGCGCCCGCCGGGTGCGACCCGGCATGCAAATACGCACTCAGCACGTCGGCGGTCGCCCCGTCTGCCACCAGGCGCCCCCGTTCGAGCAGGATGGACCGCGGACACAATCGAGAGACCGCCGACATGTCATGCGACACGAACAACACCGTGCGCCCCTGGTCGCCGATTTCCTGCATCTTGCGCAAGCACTTGCTCTGGAATTCAAAATCCCCCACGGCCAGCACTTCATCCACGATCAGGATCTCCGGCTCCAAATGCGCTCCAACGGCAAAGGCCAGCCGGACGTACATGCCGCTGGAATACCGCTTCACCGGCGTGTCGAGATACGGCCCGATCCCGGAAAAGGCGACGATTTCGTCGAACCGGGCATCGATTTCCTGTTTCCGCATCCCCAGCAAGATGCCGTTCAAGTAGATATTGTCGCGGCCCGTCAGTTCGGGGTGGAACCCCGTACCGACCTCCAATAGTGTGCCGACACGGCCATGCATTTCGGCGCGTCCCGAGGTCGGGTCGATGATTCGGGACAGCACCTTCAGCAGGGTGCTCTTCCCCGCTCCATTGCGCCCGATGATCGCGACGACCTCCCCCGACCGCACGTCGAACGACACGTCCCGAATGGGCCACACATCCACGTGCCCACTGGAACCCCCACTGTTCGGAGAGGACAAGCCATTGGCATCTCCGCCACCCGCCCGCGCCGCACGCCCCCCCGGTCCGAGACGAATCCGGTAGCGCTTGGACAACCGGTCCACGCGAATCACCAGGCCGGTTCCGTTCTGATGCTCGCTCATGCGCGTCGTCCACGACCTAACCAGGCCATCGCCCCGCCTTCCTCGGGCTCGATCCTCGTCCGTTACGCGTTCACCCGTTCGTACGCAAAATGGCGCTTCAACCGATGGCAGGGCGCTTCCAGGCAACGCCAACTGATGACCGCCAGGGCCAGGGACATCAATATTCCCACCGACAAGTACAACGCCTGCCAGGGCAGCTGAGACCCCCAAAGGAGCGGAAGGCCTTCCTGGTGGAACCACGCCCGCTGCATGTAAATCGCAAGGGGGTGATGAAACACATACAACGCATAACTATAGGTCCCAAAGATGATCAAGATCGGATGCGACAACAGCCGCGACAGACCCGACGGCTCCGGCCTCGCGACCAACTCCCAGATCAGCACGGCCGACAGACCGGCGAGGAGGGAGAGGCCGGCGGTCACCACCACCCAATCTTCCGCCAGCAACCCCGACCGCCACCACACGAGGCCAATCAACAGCAGGCATGCCGCTCCCACACACGGACGGATCCAGGTATTGACTACTGCCCGCCACTGGGGATCCCGTAAGGCGATGGCCACGCAGGCCCCGAGGGCAAGCGCGTCCACCCGCGCGAAGGTAAACACGAAGGCCGCGACGCGATGGCCCTGCAGGATGAACCCCACCCGGAAGGCCAGCGCCCCGACGATCGCAGCCAGACAGACCAGCGCCAGCCGACGAGGCGTGAGGGCATACACCATGACGGGCCAGGCCAGATAAAACTGTTCCTCTACCGCCAGCGACCAAAAGTGCGCCAGCGCATTGTAGGCCGGCCAGCCGGACCAGGCGATGGGCAGATTGACCAAGTAGGTCCAATACCACCCCTGGGCCTGGCGGACACCCTCCAGAGCTGGTCCCCAATCCCGCATCAAGGGCAAGACCAGGAAGAAGGCGATCAGGAACCCGTAATAGAGGGGGAAAATGCGTAACGCTCGGCGCGAGTAAAAGTTGCGAAAGTAGTGCGGGCTCCCCTTGGTATCCAGCAAAATCCCGGTGATCAGAAACCCCGACAGCACGAATAGGACGTCGACCCCGAACCAGGCGGCGGAAGCCACCGTGAAATACAACTGTTCTGGCGGTCCTATAGGGGCCCGCATTCCATAGATGGTGAAGTGGTTCACCATCACCAAGAGAATGGCGACGCCGCGAAGTCCGTCGAGACTCAGCCACCGTGACCCATGCTCGGAGGTGCCAATGGTTCCGGAAAGATGCGGCTGGCGGCGGTACACGATGCATGTCCTCGAAACTGTGTAACAACTCCCCGAGGACGAAACACCGCCTCATGAGTGGTGCAGGAAAATACATGCACTTTGGCTCCCATTGCAACTCTCTGAGGCAATCCGGGACCAATGTCACATCCACCCTGGACGTTTGTGCCATCATTGCCCGTTCCTTCTCGACCCGTCACCCATTACGACCCTATCGTAAAACCCGAAATCCCCCGCCCCGCATGAGGGTGACTTTTCACAAGACCCGTTGATATGATCGGCCACGACAGGGGCCTTCAGATCAATCTCTCCCTCACCCAAGGAGGAGTTATGGGACTCTTCGATCAATTGACCCAAGCGGCGGGCGCCTTGCTGGGCGGCAAGGACGCCGCAATGCCTTCGCAACTGCTGCAGGCCGCCACGCAACTCCTGGGCAAGGACAGCAGCATCGGGGGCCTGGCCGGACTGGTGCAAGCCTTCCAGAAGAACGGCCTGGGCGACATCGTGAACTCCTGGGTCGGCACCGGACAGAACCTCCCCATCTCCGCCTCGCAGATCAAGCAGGGCCTCGGGGCCGGACTGCTGGATCAGCTGGCGAGCAAAGCCGGGCTCAGCGCGGACGCCACCGGCGATCAGTTGGCCAAGATGCTTCCGGCCTTGGTGGACAAGCTCACGCCTGAAGGTCAGATTCCTGACGCCAGCTTGCTGGAACAGGGGTTGAGTCTGCTGCGGGGAAAATTAGGTTAGACGATCGACGTCGGTACGATGCAGGCGTCTTCTTACGCCGAGGGGAACACCTGACACTGGGTGTTCCCCGGAGCTGTCGCGGGGGACCGTCGCTACACGATGGTCGCCGGCTCCGCCCGCATCTGCCCTTCCATCGCCTGAACCTTCCGCAGACCGGCTCGTAGACGAGCGCGGTAGGAATTGGCATGGACAGGACAGATCCCGTGGGTCGTCCGCAGATCGGAGAACGGGGCCCGTTCTCCCATCATGGCCGGCTTTCCTTCACGTTCACACCAGGAGCACACCACCTTCATATGGCTCTCTCCCCGTTGCGATCCTGATCTCGCAAATGTCCTCTCCTGCATCAGCAATTCCTAGGCCATAGTCGTGGGTGGCCTAACCCTCTGTTTTGTCATGCTTCTTTTCTCAACACCTTGCTTGGAACCTCGAAACCGTATCAAAACCGACGGTGGCTGTATCTTTCTCTCCGCCCCCGCACGGATGCCCGGGGGGCGGATTGGCGGAAGGGGCTGGGCCCGCCCGAGCAAGGCGGGGCGACCTGGGCAGTTGCCTCGGCTTGACCCTGCCGGGCCCACCCTTCCATTCGACACGACTTCACCATGTGGCACTCACCACGAACGGCGCCCTCGGCCCCGATTGGTGACCCCCTGCGAGGTCCGCAACCGGCTGAGTCACCCGATCGCACATACTCAGGTAGCGATCGAGGTGCATTCCGCAGATACCGTGCGTGGGACGGTCATCCATGAGCGGAGCCCGCTCGCCTAAGTCCGACTGTTGCCCTTCTTGCTCGCACCACGCACACACGATCTTCATGCGCCCCTCACACACTATGTCAGGCCTGCGAACCTCATCATGCCGTGACACTTCGCAAGAGTCAGGCCATTCCCCCGCAGAGGGAGGCTCGGCAAAAACTCCTGGAAGGAGGCCCACATAGGCGCGCGGCCTGCCTACGCGCATTCCTTTAGCAGTGAAGAACTGTAGGGTGGAGAATATAGTGCGCGGGGGCAAAGCCAGGGAGGGAGCGGGGTGCGGCGTCCTCATTCGTACGACAGGGAAGGGCTCCAGGCGAGGGCTGGCGGGGCCTCGCGGGAGATCGACTCCGCTCTTGACCCTGGTAAAAACGGCATGCTACCGTGCGCCGCTTTCCATGAAGACCACCCGATCCCAGAAGCTGTTTGAAACCGCCAAAACACTCATTCCCGGTGGCGTGAATAGTCCCGTCCGCGCGTTCCGGGCCGTGGGCGGCGTTCCACGCTTTATCGCGCGTGCAAAGGGCTCGCGCCTCTATGACGTGGACGGCAACCGCTATATCGACTACGTGCTGTCCTGGGGGCCAATGATCCTCGGCCATGCGCCCGCGGCCGTGATTCAGGCCATTCGGCGGGCCGCCGCCAACGGGACCAGCTACGGGGCGCCGACGGAGCTGGAAGTGACGTTGGCCCAGATGATCTGCGAGGCCATCCCCTCCATGGAGAAGGTGCGGCTGGTCAGCTCCGGCACGGAAGCGGTGATGAGCGCTATCCGCGTCGCACGCGGCTTCACGCAACGCAACACGATTCTCAAGTTCGAAGGCTGCTACCACGGCCATACCGACTATCTGCTGGCCAAGGCCGGATCGGGGCTCGCGACACTCGGCATCCCCGATAGTCCCGGGGTACCGGCCGATTTCGCCAAGTACACGCTCACCGCGCCCTACAACGATCTGGCGACGACCAAAAAACTGATCGAGCAACATGCACAGGACCTGGCCTGCGTCATCGTGGAACCGGTGGCCGGAAACATGAACGTCGTACCGCCCGCGCCGGACTTCCTGCCCGGCTTGCGCGAGCTGACCCGCGCACACGATGCGTTGCTGATCTTCGACGAAGTGATTACCGGCTTCCGCGTACATTACGGGGGCGCGCAGGCCCTCTACGGCGTGAGGCCCGATCTGACGATTCTCGGGAAGATCATCGGCGGCGGGCTGCCCGTCGGCGCCTATGGCGGACGGCGGGACATCATGGATCTCATCGCCCCTTCAGGGCCGGTCTACCAAGCGGGGACGCTCTCGGGCAATCCCTTGGCCGTCACGGCCGGTATTGCCGCCCTGTCACAGTTGAAAAAAAAGACGGTCTACAAAGACTTGGAACGGAAGGCAGCCACGCTGGCGGAGGGGTTGGCCGACATGGCCCGGAAAGCCGGCGTAGACCTCTACCAAACGCGGGTGGGGTCGATGATGGGGGCCTTTTTCACGAAGGGGCCGGTGGTGGATTGGAACAGCGCCAAGACCGCCGACACCCAGCGCTACGGGAAGTTCTTCCACGCCATGCTGGAATCAGGCGTCTATCTCGCCCCGTCGCAGTTCGAAGCGGCGTTCGTCTCGACCGCCCACAGCACAGCCGATGTGACGGCCACACTCAAGGCGGCCCAGAAGGCCATGAAGGCCCTCTAGGCCGCATTATTCATGACGGTTCGTCGCGAGAGCGGCGCGCGGAGCCGTGAGGACCCGAGGCGTACTCCTGCAGTCCGTCGAGGGTCCGAGGGGCGAGCCCGCCGACCGACGGTGTGTCCCAGCAGCGGATCGGTGATTGCAGCAGAAGCGCTCGTGAATAATGCGGGCGATGCGCCGCCAATCTCCTGTATCACTCCCGATACCGCCCCGACGGTTCCGATACAGCCCTTTCGGTGGGTTACTCGTCCTCGTCTTCCATTTCGAGCGCCGCCTGCCGCCGCTGCTCCTCCATGGCGTTGTGCAGCAACATGCGGATGAACATGGAATAGAGCGATCCCTTTTCCAGCGTCCCACCCGGCGGCACCGCAATCCGCCCTTCCTTGATCATCGTATCGAGCCACGCCTTTTGGTCCGGCGCGATCAGCACCGGAATTTCCACCAGGCCCACTTTGCCAAACATATCCATGACTTGAACCTCCGTCGTCGTGAATCGTCGCCCCTGACACGTCCATGACCCCGCGCCTGCGGCAGAGGACCGACCGGCCACCGCCGAATCGCGCATCCCCCAAGACGCGAGCGTGCGGCCATTTCAGCACGCGGTTTTCCGCAAAGTCAATTGTGCCGGCCGCTGCACCGTTTTGCACAGACTCGTGCCCGCATCAGTCTTGCAATCCCTCCAACGCCACAACCCATGCGCCCTGGAGGCCTGTCATGTTGGGACCGTTTCTCGTTGCGCTCATCTTGTGTCTCGGCCTTGGACCGTTGACGGAGACCGCCTTCGCGCACCGGCCGCACGATCGGCCCCATGCCACGCCCCAGCGGCCCCACTCCGCGCCGCCCCACCCCTATCACGCGGCACCCACCAGGTCGCACCCGGCACCACCGGCCTGTACGGCCTGCCGCGCGACCCCGCATCACCTCGGCCCCACGCTCAAACGGAGCACCCTCCGCCGCGCCCTGCGCAAGCAAGGCCTCGGCTCGCGGCGCGCAGGGGGAAGCCGCGCACCGCAGGCGACCCGCGGCCTGCGCACCTTGCCGCGGACTCCCTACCCGACGGACCTCCGAAGCCCGACGGAAGTAGACGGGCGGTTCTTGCGACCGATTGATGGCGACACGTTCGCCATGAACGGCATCAAGATCCGGATGTCCGGCCTGAACGCCCCGGAACTCGGCACTCCCGGGAGCAGCGAAGCCGCCCACCGCCTCGCCGCCCTGCTGCAGGAGGGGCAGGTCACGATCGTGCCGAAGTCCCGCGATATCTACGGCCGCACCGTCGCCGATGTGTTCATGAACGGGCAGAACCTCGCCGACCGCATGATCGCGGAGGGGTTTGCGCGGAGGGGGTAGTGGGGAGGTCAATCGACAATCGTCAACCGTGAGTGAACAGGCCGCTGAAATCGAGCCCGTTCTTCGATACAGAACCGGCAGAGCGCCATGGAAGACATTCCGATCCAGATCACGCCAACGGAAGCCGGACGGCTCAAGGTCGTGCTCTCCTACCGGTCGGACCGGGTCGCGAAGATCAAGGGCGTCAAGGGTCGCCGCTGGCATGCCGACGGCAAGTACTGGACAGTTCCACATACCGATGAGGTTCTCGCGCACCTGCTCGCGCTGTTTGCGGGAGAGCCGGTCGAGGTCGATCCGTCGCTGCATGCCGCGAATGACACTCACCGTGAAGCCTCTGCAGGTATCACGGCGGTCCGTTCCACCGTTCCTAGGGACCATCCGATCCTCGATCGAATCCGCAAGGCCACCCGCACCCGACATCTCAGCCGCCACACTGAGCAGGCCTACAGTCACTGGATCAAGCGCTTCATGAGCTTTCACGAGTTGCGGCCCGTCGCCGACATGGGCGAACCGGAAATCGGTCGATTCTTGTCCAGCTTGGCCACGGTTTTCCATGTGAGCGCCTCGACACAAAACCAAGCCCTTCATGCCCTCCTGTTTCTTTACCATGAGGTCTTAGAACAAAAGATTGGACTCATTCAGGGTGTCGTTCGAGCCAAGAGAGCGAAACGTCTGCCTGTCGTGCTGACGAAGGAAGAAGTCAGGCGGCTGCTGGGCTGCCTCGGTGGCACGCCATGGCTCATGGCGATGCTGCTATACGGAGGAGGGCTACGCCTCATGGAATGTTGCTCCCTGCGCGTCAAGGATCTCGATCTTGCCCGTAACCAAATCCTTATTCGCGCCGGCAAAGGCGACAAGGACCGGTATACGACGCTCCCGACAGCCGCCAGACAGCCCCTTGTGCAACATCTTCAATTCGTGAAGTCACAGCACCAAGAAGATCTCCAACAGGGGCTGGGCCGGGTGGCCTTGCCCCATGCGCTGGAGCGGAAGTACCTCAACGCAGGCCAAGAGTGGGGCTGGCAATGGGTGTTTCCGGCTACAAGCCATTATGTTGATCCGGTTACCAATGAGCGGCGTCGTCACCATCTTCACGAATCAGTCATGCAGAAGGCGATCAAGGAGGCCCGGCTGAAAGCTGGGATTACCAAACCGGCGAGCTGCCATACACTCAGACATTCGTTCGCCACGCATCTCCTGGAAGACGGCTACGACATCCGCACGGT
>FKKE01000865.1_pt1 | contig 55732 bp, 55 predicted proteins | sample 1106331 | NCBI WGS metagenome assembly FKKE01 (sample SAMEA3931202, study PRJEB13176) | freshwater metagenome | biome: Drinking water system; feature: drinking water; material: freshwater | place: China | collected 2013-02-06 | reverse complement strand
AGAAGCGGAAAGACGGCGAGCTCTTCTGGGTGATCAAGAACGGCAGCCCGGGCACGGGCATGGTGCCGCTCATCCCGGCCGCGATTACGGAAGAAGAGGCCTGGACGATCATCAACTACGAGCGGAGCTTCTGCAAGAAGGACGACTAGGTTTCGACCGGCTTGCCGGTTGACCTGACAAGGGGCGGAGGGGCAACCCTCCGCCCCTTTTGTTTGAGTCGGTATGTGTCAGGGCATGCGGCCGGGCTTGGAGAGGGGAAGCGACGCAGCCGGGCTGGTCGCACTGAAAGGCGGAAAGACGGCAGGCCGCTGCTCCTGCCGGAATTGGTCCTTGGCGGCGCCGGGGACCGACTTCTTGAGAAATCCCGCGAGCTCGCCCAAAGTCACCTCGGCGTTTTTGTCCGCATCGGCCTCGCCTTTCAGCCCTCGTAGCAGGTAATAAGTATAGAGGCCGTGCTTGAGTTCATCCGGTTCGAGCCCCGATTGCAGGCCGGGCGCGCCGATGAGTCGGATCACGGAAGCATCGTCTCCGTCCCAGCGCGGCGGCGCCGGCTTGCCTTTGGCATCCTTGCCCAAACGGAGCACGCCGGCGTCGACGATCAGCAGGCTTTGGCGGACTTTGAGCTTGCTCAAGGCCGCTTGCAAATCCTTGAGCGGGTAGAGCCGTGCGGTGCCGGATTTCCCGCCTTCGTACGGCATCAGAAACGGTTCGCCGTCTGCGGCGACGGCCGTTTGCCCGGCGAAATAGAGGATGACCGTGGAATCGGCCTTGGCGCGCGGCGCCACCCAATCGAGGATCGCTTCTTCGATGTCCGGACGCAGGGCCTTGCGGTCCTGCAACACGCGAATGTTGGCGGCCGGGACGCCGCCCGCTGCGCGAAAATAGTCGGCCAGGAGCTCCGCGTCCTGCGCGGCAAACTTGCGGCCGGGAACCAGCGGGTCCCGATAGCTGCTGATCCCGATCGCGATCACGTATGTGGCGGGCCGTTGAAAGCCGGCTGCGGCCGCCGGCACCTCATCCACGTTGTCGAACAGGTTTGCCGCTGCCGCCGCACCGGCGAATCCGGCGGCGCCGGCTTTGGTCGCGATGGAGAGGGTCTGGGCCGGGGCCGCGGCTGCGACTCCGTCGGTCACGGACACGGTGAGTGAGGCTGCCGACGCCGTCAGACCGGCCGGCACGGTGGCGACGAATTCCAAGGACCGGGACTCGCCAGGCTGGAGCGAGCCGACGGGTAGGGTCGTGGCCGGAAATTGCCCGATCAATTCGGGAGTGCCGGAGAGCGTGGCCGAGAGATGGCGCGTGGCGCTGTGTCCGGCGTTCACGAGGTCCACGCGGACCTTCATGCGCTCGCCGCGCTCCAAGGCCTGGTTGCCGCTCTCGTCCAGCACGGTGGCTTTGAACGACACGCCGGTCGGCGCGGCTGGCGAGCTCGCCACGGGCGACGGAATCGGCGGGACGGGTGCCGGCATCGGCGCGGGCGCGTCCTGGCCCTGCGGGCCGGCACCGGGCATCGCATAGGCGTTGTTCGGATCCAACATGCCCCGCGTGTAGCGGGCGAATTGCATGGCCAGCGTGACGGAGCTGTCGTGCATGATGCTGTCGGTGTTGACGTAATGGCAGCGATGCTGGGTGGGCTCGAGGATCAACTTTTCCTTGCGCGTGATGGAAAACGGCTGTTCGGCCAGGACCTTGCCGGTCGAATCCCGATAGAGCGCGACCATCTCGATCGTCAGTTCGGCGGGCAGTCGGTCGTAAATGCCGTCCGTTTGAATCTGGAGCCCGGAATTTTGCAGGCCGAACTTGATGTCGTAATCGGGCTTGGCGCTGCCCGGCTTGTTGCCCGAGTGGTAGACCGTCTTGAAGGTCTGCGCCGCGGCTTGCAGCAGCGTCGATTCCAAGTCTTCCCCGACCGGAAGCTCCTGCGGCGAATTGCAGGCGTTCGTAAATTGCAGCCGGCTCTTGGCCAGCGAAGGATCGAATTCGACGTTGGCCGAGTAGGGCAGCGGCTGTCCGATGCTGGGGATCGTCGAACGGGAGAAGGCCTTCGACACCTTGTCGCACCCGACGAGCCCGGCGCCGCCGGCGAGCAGGAAGGCGGCCAGGAGGACGGTCGGTACGACGCGAGGCCTGTGCAAATGGAACCGGTCAGTCATGCAATGGGAAGCGGGGCGCGGGGTTGTTCAACGGATCGTGTCGGCGCACGGCCCACGGTACCGAAACCCGGAAGGAATTGCAACAGCTTGCCTGGCCCGGCGGCCTCGTTTATTGTAGCCGCCGTGTCGATGCCTATTTGCCGATGCTGACCCTGGGCCTCCTCAATTTTCGGGACGCCGGCGCCGCGCTGGTCCGCGACGGCAGGATCGTGGCCGCGGCCGAGGAAGAGCGGTTCGTCCGGATCAAGCACGTCACGGCCTTGCCCCTCAAGGCGGTCCGGTCCTGCCTCGAACAAGCCGGTGCGACGCTGGCCGACGTCGAGACCGTCGCCGTGCCCTGGAAATATTGGCAGGTGGGACGCCGCGCGCGCTTGGCCGTGGGCGCGATGCTACGGTCGCCTACGCTCTTTCGCGTCAAGTCTCGGCGGAGCGCGGAGCGGCTGACGCAGGAATGGATGGAACAGATCCGTCTCGCTCCGCTGCTCCGCGAGACGTTCGGCCCCTGCCCCGCGCGGGTCCAGTTTCTCGACCATCATCTGTGCCATGCTGCCAGCGCGTTTTTCCTGTCTCCGTTCGAGCGGGCGGCCGTGTTGATCGCGGACGGCGCGTCGGAATCCCACACGGCGATGCTGGCCCTGGGCGAAGGCACGCGGCTGACCCCCCTGGCGCGCATCCCTTTGCCGCATTCGCTGGGGCAGTTCTATGCCGCCATGACGGCGTTTTTGGGGTTCCGTCCGGATCAGGACGAGTACATCGTCATGGGCTTGGCGGCTTACGGCAAACCGATTTATGCCGATACCATCCGCCGACATATTCTTTCGCCCACAGCAGACGGCATGTTCCGGCTCGATACCCGCGTCCTCGATTTCCATTTGGCGCGGGTCGGCATCTTCGTGCCGGCCTTGACCAATCTGCTCGGACCGAATCGACAGACCGACGAGCCACTCACCGAGCGGCATCAGGACATCGCCGCCAGCGCGCAGCTCGTGTTGGAAGAAATTCTGCTCGGCCTGGCGCGGTGTCTGAAACGGCTCACGGGCGAATCGCGCCTTTGCCTGGCCGGCGGCGTGGCCTTCAATTGCGTGGCCAATGCGCGCATTCAGCGGGAAGCCGGTTTCCAGGAGGTCTACGTGCAGCCGGCGGCGGGCGATGCGGGCGCGGCCTTGGGCGCGGCCCTGTGGGCGGAAGTCCGACGGCGCGGGGTTCGTCCCGAGCCCATGCCGCATGTCTACTGGGGGCCGCAGTATGCGGACCGGCAGATATCGGAGGCGCTGGACTCGACCGGTCTGAAAGGCGAGAGCGTGGACGAGCCGGCCCTGTGCGAGCGAGTCGCCCAAGACCTGAGCGAGGGCAAGCTGGTCTTTTGGTTTCAGGGGCGGATGGAATGGGGCCCGCGCGCCCTCGGCAACCGCAGTCTCCTGGCCGATCCCCGCCGGGCCAACGTGCGCGATCTGATCAACGACAAGGTGAAGCTGCGCGAGCCCTTCCGGCCCTTTGCCCCGGCGGTGTTGGAGGAACGGGCAAGCGACTATTTTGATCTGCCGGGGCCCTCGCCCTATATGCTCTTCACCTATCCGGTCAGGCCGTCGGCGCGTGAGACGATACCGGCCGTTGTCCACGTGGACGGGACGGCGCGGGTGCAGACGGTGGATCGGACGTCCAATCCGCGGTTCCGGCGGTTGCTCGAAACCTTCGGCCGGCTGACGGGCGTGCCGGTGCTGTTGAACACCTCCTTCAACGTCAACGAGCCGATCGTCTGCACGCCGCGGGAAGCCGTCCACTGTTTTCTCCGCACGCAGGTGGATCGGTTGGTCATCGGCAACGTCCTGGTCAAGCGTGAGGCGTGACGTGTTCGATCGCTTCTCGGCCCTCGACGCGCTGCTGGCGTTTTTTCTCCTGAACCTCGCGCTGCAACCCCTGGTGGAGCCGGATTTCGGCTGGCACCTGCGGACCGGCCTCGATCTCTTGCAGAACGGCTGGCGGATGCCGGCCACCGATCCCTATTCCCATACCATGCCCGACTGGCCCTGGGTGGAGCATGCCTGGCTGACGGACGGTATCCTGGCCCTGCTCTATCAGGGACTGAGCCCTGTCGGTCCGCTGGCCGTGATCGGGTTCTTTTCGGCCGTGACCCTCGGGGCGTTCTTGGGCATGGCATGGATTTCCCAGACCGGCATGACGTGGCGGCTCGTGGCGGTCGGGATCGCCCTGTGGGTCGCGCTCCCGTTCTTGGGCGCCAGGACCCAGTTGGTCACCCTCTTGGGGCTGGCCGTACTGGTCCATCTGTTCCACCGATACCTTGCCGGCCGGCCGGCGCACTTGTGGGCGGTGCCGCCGCTGTTGTTGCTCTGGGCCAACCTGCACGGCGGGTTTACCGCCGGTTTGTTTCTCCTGCTCATCTGGCTCCTTGTCTCCATCGGCCTCCGCCTGGCCGTGGACCGCCGGCCAGGTCTGGCCGGGCATCTCGATGAGCCGGTCCTGACCTGGCCACAGATCGGCCATATGGGGCTGGTGCTGCTGCTGGCCTTTTGTGCCACCTTCCTCAATCCCTACGGGTGGCGTCTCTACGGGGAAATCATCGCCTCATTGAACGATACGTTCATGATCCAGACCCTGGACGAGTGGCATCCCGTCTCGCTGGAGAAGAGGGCCGGCCTGACGTACCTGCTCTATTTGGGGCTGTTGGGGTTGGCGGTGGCTGGCTTCTACCGTCGCGTCCAGCCGATGCGCTGGGCGGTGTTAATCGTATTTCTTGTCCTGTCCCTCCGGCACTGGCGGAACGTCCTCTTCTTTCTCCTGTTCAGCGTGCCGCTCTGGGCGGACCTCCTGTCCGCGGCGACCGCGCGCCTCTCTGCGCGTCTCGGCCTGGGAGTCGCGGGGCAGAAGCGCTGGCTTCTAGCCGGGACCCTGGCCCTGGCTGTGGGCGTCGTGGCGCTGGGGTCCGATCACCTCGAGCATGTCGTCCAATCCGGCCTCGCGCCGCAGGAGTATTTCACGCAGACCGAATATCCGATCGAAGCGGTCGAATGGATCAAGGGGCACAGGGCTCAACTCGGCCAGCGCATGTACAACGACTATGGCTTCGGCGGATTTCTCCTCTGGTGGCTGCCAGGGGAGAAGATTTTCATCGACGGCCGCATGCCGGCCTTTCGAATCGGCGACCGGTGGCTCTTCAAAGACTATCTGGCGCTGGCGAACGGCAACCCGCCCGACCTGTCCGTGCTGGAGAAATATCGAGTGGATTGGGCCATCGTCTCGAACGGCACGCCGTTGGACCAGGAGCTGCGCAAACACTTCGAGTGGGTCGAGGTCTATCGCGACGACAAGGCGCGAATCCTGATCAAGGGCTAGGTCCTCCGGTCGCTTGTGTCGAGGCCGATTTTGTGCTAGCATTAATGCTAGCAATGGGAGGGTCTATGGGCCAGGTCATCGTGCGGAATTTGGAAGATAGAGTCATTGCCGCGCTGAAAAAGAAAGCGGCCATGCACGGGCGGTCTCTGGAGCAGGAGTTGAGGACGATTCTCGCCGAAGCGGCGACCCCAGGGCCGGGCGAACGTGTCGCCATCGCGGATCGCATTCGATCGATGACGCTTCAGAAGCGCCAAACCGATTCGACCGTCCTGGTTAGGGAGGATCGCGACCGGTGACGTTTGTCGTGGATGCCAGCGTTGCGGTGAAGTGGTTCATCGAAGAGTCACATTCTGCCGAGGCCAAAGCCGTGCTGGCCTCTCGGCATGTCCTGATCGCGCCGGATCTGGTCGTGGCCGAAGTGTGCAATGCCGCCTGGAAGAAGATTCGAGAGAGAGAAATTTCCCGTGAGCATGGAACGCAGATCGCCGATTCCGTAGGGCGGTCGTTCGACCGCCTCGTCGGCAGCCAGGAACTGGCCTCGCGCGCCTTCGAACTTGCCGTGACGGGCGATCATGCGGTGTATGACTGCCTGTACTTGGCTCTGGCCGAAGCGGAATCGGCTGTCTTGGTGACGGATGATGCGAGGCTGCTGGCTTTGGCCAAGAGGAACGGCCTCGGCGATCTGGTCAGTCCGCTGGCCGGCTTTGGCGGCAAGAAGCGAGGAGAGAAATAGCGCAACCGGCATGGCGGAAGCGAAGGCGCGCCTCCCTGTCCGGAGGGGATCATGAAGGTGACATACGATCAAGAAGCAGATGTCCTGACCATTCAACTGAGCCGCGCGCCGGTTGAAGAGAGCGATGAAGACAAGCCCGGAGTCATTCTCGACTATGACAAGGATGGGAACATCGTGGGGATCGAAATTCTGAATGCCTCGAAGCGGATGGAAAATCCACGGGCGCTTGAGTACGCGGTGGCCTAGCCCGGCTTCCCTCTTCTTGCCGGACGCTGGCGAAACAGATTGGTGGCGTGAAGTGTATCTGGACTCAGTTGATGGGCACTTCGGCGATCCGATAGCCCCGCCGTTGTGCGACGTAGGGCAACTCCCGGTCGAAACCATAGCTGTCGGTGTGGGAGGCGGCAAACAAGTCTTGGGCCACGGCAGCTTGCCATTGGTGATGGGTCTCGGCTACCTGTTGTGATGACAAAAGGCACACGTTGAGTTATCATGTGGCGTGAAGACGTATCGCCGGAGCGAGAAGAAGAATGATCAGTTGAAGCAGTCGCGAGGGATCTCGTTCGAGGAGGTCGTACTGACGCTCGAATCGGGCGGGCTTCTCGACGTGCTCGCTCATCCGAATCCCAGGCGGTACCCGAATCAACAGGTATTTGTCGTGGCGGTGATGCAGTACGTGTATCTCGTTCCTCATATCGAGGAGCCCGACCATGTCTTTCTCAAAACGGTCATCCCGAGCCGAAAAGCCACGCGGGACTATGGAAGGCAAGGTGAGCCATGAAGAGACTTGACCGGTACGAACAGCGGATTCTCTCCGCCTACGAGCGCGGCGAGCTCAAATCGGTTGTGACCTCGGAGGCATCGCTGCGGCGATACCGCGAGTACGCGCGCGCCACGCTGACTAAGAACCGGCGTGTGAATATCCGCATGTCCACACTGGACCTCGCGGATATCCAGGCGCGAGCGACCGAGGAGGGCATGCCGTATCAGACCCTCATGGCGAGCGTCTTGCACAAATTCGCGACGGGCCGTCTTCTCGAACGAAAATCGCGCCTTGCGTTGCGTTCCAGGCGAACGGTTCGCAAGCGCACCGTTGCGTAAGGATGGCTGATCGGCACGATCCGCCCGTCGTCCGAAGGCCCCGCACGTTCGGGCAATGAAACCTTGCGGTCATCCCTTGTTGTATCGTCCCGCTTTGTCGTTGCGCCTCACGGCCAGGAGCTCGCTGAACATCCGCAGACCGTCCCGCATCACCCGGACTTTCGAGCCGGGCTGGTCGGCCCAGTTGATGGGCACTTCGGCGATCTTGTAGCCCCGCCGCTGGGCGATGTAGAGCAACTCCAGGTCGAAGCCGTAGCCGTCGATCCGCGCGACGGAGAAGAGATCGCGCGCCACGGCCTGGCGGAACAGTTTGAAGCCGCACTGCGTGTCGGTGATGCCCGGTATGCCGAGCCGTCGGACGATCCCGTTGAACAGGTTTCCCGACACGGACCGGTGCCAGCGAGCTTCCACGCGGAAACGCGGATCGCGCGACGCTTGAAAGCGCGAGCCGATGGCGAGGTCCGCGCCGTCCCGGATCGCCGCTTCGAGCCGGTCGAGTTCCTGGATCGGCGTGGCCCCGTCGGCGTCGGCGAAGAGCGCGAGGCGACCGGTTGTCTGGAGCATGCCGGTCCGCACCGCGCAGCCCTTGCCGCGATTGGCCGGCAGCGCGATCAGCCTGAGGCTCGGCTCGCCGGCCCGGAAGGTTTCGACCACCGCCCCGGTATCGTCGGCACTGCCATCATCCACCACCAGCACCTCGAAGGGCTCTCCACGTTGCTGCAAGTACGCGAGCACACTCGCAAGGTAAGGGCCAAGGCGCGCCGCTTCGTTATAAGCGGGCACGACGACGGACAGAACCGGAGGGCGCGTGCCGGTCGGCGGTGCGGGAGACGTTGGCGTGTCGAGCGTTGGCACGATAGGGGAGGACCGCCCTAGGCTTTACGACTGCGCGGGAGCCTACCTGGCGGATGGGGTAAAAGCAAGGCGTTCGGCCGTTGGGGTATCGGGCGAAGCAAACGGCCGTTCATCGCTCGCCTTGACAATCTGCCGGTTTCACGGGATCGTACAATGCAGAGTCAGGCTCTCCACGGGCCTATGCCACGGCACAGGCCGAAGAAGAGGAGGTCCGCGATGCATCGCCCCCGCACCGTCTCCGCCGTCGCGCTCCTTTTCGGTCTTCTGGTTTCCGCCTGCGCGTCCAACGTGCCGCCTGCGCGCATGGCCGATTATGTCGGCCCGTCAGGCTCTATCGGGACGTCCCAGCCTTTGCCGGATTGGGGCGTGACCAAAGCCGGCCTGGTGTTGGTGATGGACACCTCGGCGCCCGATGCTGCGCCGCGCCTGCCGGATCAGGCCTTGGAGCAGATGGGCGAGCGGCTCCAGGCGGAATTCAATCGGCTCCTGCCGGTCGTGGTGACCAAAGTGCTGCCTGCCGACGGCATCAAGCCGGATGGCGACCTGGCCAAGCTGTGCGATGTGGGCAAGAAAGAAGGGCTCGATGCGCTCGTGGTCGTCGTCGCCTCGGCGACGGAGGTGGAGTATCCCATTCAAGTGGCCGTCATGTGGACGACACACGTCGTCCCGGGCCTGCGGAGGGACAATTGGTCGTTGGTCGAAGCGGCCTTGATCGACGTGCGGACCGGCCACGTGTTGATCCAGGCGGAAGGGCGGGGCTGGGCCACGCTGGATCGGCCGACCGTGCCGGACGTGAACCTCTGGTATCCCGTTATCTGGAAGCGTCCGCTCGATCCGAATTGGCGGTGGTGGCCGCCCACCTTCGAGAGCGCGCCCCATACCTTGCGTGTCATCGCCATGCAGGAAGCGGTCAAACGGCTCACCCCAAATCTCTTGCAAGCCTGGACGAACAAGCGTACGGCGGAGGTCGCCGCACTGGGCCAGTGAACGCGTCGCGCCGATTCGACGACGTATCTGGACGGCAGTGGACAGAACAAGGCCAGCCGCGTCTGCCGCTTTTGCCTTTGAAGGCGCGCGCGGGGATAGTGTAGAATGGCGCCCGATTACGTCGGGTGTATGTCGGTCTAACCCACAGAAAATTGAGGGTATTTCTATGCGGAAGTTCGATCTTGGGTCATGCCGAATTCGAGGCGGTGCCAGGCTTGCCGGCCTGGCGGTGGTCGGGGCGGTTCTCGCGCTGCTGGGGATGAGCGCCTACTGGGAAGCGACCACGGAAGCGGCCGTTCCCCCGGCCTTCACACAGGGATTCTCGGATATCGTCAAGCGCGTCACGCCGGCGGTGGTGAATATCGCCGTCACCGGCGGTGGCGAAGGACGACGCGAAGGCGGCCCGCGCCGCCGGCCCTTGCCTCCCGGTCCCTTCGGTGAGCCGCCCGGCGGAGGGCCTCCCGGCGACGAACCCCCGGGGATGGAACCGCCGGGCATGGAACCGCCGATGCCGCCGCCGATGCCTGGGCCCCCCGGTCCCGGCCGGCCCGATCAGAGCGCCGGGTCCGGTGTCATCATCGACCAGCAGGGCTACATCGTGACCAACAATCACGTCGTCGAAGGCGCTTCGAAGATCACCGTGACGCTGAGCGACAAGCGCGAATTTCCGGGCAAGATCATCGGGACGGATCCCAAGTCCGATCTGGCCGTCATCAAGATCGAGGCGAGCAATCTGCCCCAGCCGATGAAGTGGGGCGAGTACGACAAACTGCAAGTCGGCGATTTGGTTCTGGCCGTCGGCAGCCCCTTCGGCCTGAGTTCGACGGTGACGCTGGGCATCATCAGCGCCCTCGGCCGCGGCAACGTGGGCATCGCGGACTATGAAGACTTCATCCAGACCGATGCGGCGATCAATCCGGGCAATTCCGGCGGGGCGCTGGTCAACATGAACGGCGACCTGATCGGCATCAACACGGCCATCTTTTCCCGCACCGGCGGGTCGGAGGGCATCGGCTTCGCCATTCCCGGCAGCATCGCCACGGACATCGTCGAGAGCCTGATGAAATCCGGCAAGGTCATCCGCGGCTGGATGGGGATCGCGATCCAGGAAGTGACCCCGGCCTTGGCTAAGTCGTTCAAGCTGCCGGAGCAGCGCAAGGGCGTCCTCGTCAGCGACGTGAACGAGAACGGGCCGTCCTTCGCGGCGGGACTCAAGCGCGGCGACGTGATCATCGAGTTCGAGAGCAAGGAAGTGGCGAACGTCAGCCAGCTCCGCAACCTGGTCGCGAGGACCGGCGTCGGCAAGACGGCGAAGGTCAAGGTGCTGCGCGACGGCAAGGAACAAATCGTCGGCGTGAAGATCGCCGAACGGCCGTCCGACGAAGTGCTGGCCAAGCGCGAGCCGGCGCCGCCCGCGCCCGGCGGAGGCGGAGAAGGCTACAAGCCGCCGGACAACGTGCTCGCGTCGTTGAAGATCGTCCCCTTGGATCAGGAGACGATGAGCCGCCTGAACATCCCGGCCAAGACGGTCGGCGTGGTGGTCAGCCAGGTGGAGCCGGGCGGCGCGGCGGAAGCGGCCGGCATCCAACGCGGCGACGTGGTGCAGGAAATCAATCACGAACCGGTGAAGAGCCTGGACGACTTCAAAAAGGCGGCGGCCAAGATCAAGAAAGACGAAATGGCCGTGCTGCTGTTGAGCCGCCAAGGGAACAACCTGTTCGTGGCGGTGAACCCGAAATAGCGAACGACGGAAACGAGCAACCGACCGGAACGCCGGGCGCACGATGGCGCCCGGCTCGTTGGCGGCGCCGATGCCCGATTTTTCGAAACTCCAGCAGTGGCTGCAAGACTCCGTCTTCACGCCGCTGGAAGACAAAAAGATGCCGGTCATGGAGCACCTGGTGGAGCTCCAAGTTCGGCTCACGCGGGCCGTGGTCGTCGTCGGTATCGCCTTCGTCGGCACGTTCTTCTTCGCCGATACGCTCGTCCAATGGCTCCGCGTGCCGCTCCAGAACATGTTCATTCCGGGCAAGCTGACGTGGGAGCCGACGGATCTGCCGACGGTGCCCTTCGTCTTTCTCGCGCCGGCTGAAGCCCTGTGGCAGAACGTCAAGGTGGCGGGCCTCTTCGCCCTGGTGCTGGCGACGCCCCACGTGTTGTGGGAGACCTGGCAGTTCTGCGTGCCGGGCCTGCATGCCCACGAACGGCGGTTCGTCGGCCCGTTCGTCTTGATCAGCACGCTGGCGTTTTATTCGGGCATCCTCTTTTCCTTTTTCTTCGTCCTCCCCTTCGCGCTGAATTTTCTCATTTCCTACGGCGTCAACGCCGGCTTCATCCCGCAGATTTCGATCGCGCAGTACGTGGGCTTCGCCCTCTGGTTCCTGCTGGTCTTCGGAGTGATCTTCGAGGTGCCGCTGGCCATTACCTTGATGGCCAAAATGGGGTGGGTGGACGCGCCGTTTCTCAAGAAATACCGCAAGTGGGCCTTTCTCGGCGCCTTCATTTTCGCCGCGTTATTGACGCCGACGCCGGATCCCTTCAACCAATGCCTCATGGCCTTGCCCATGTACGTCTTTTACGAAGTGGGCATCGTGAGCGCAGGCTTTTTCAACAAGAAGAAGCCGGCCGCCGCAGCGGACCAGGCGGCGCAAGCGGCCGAGGATGCGCCGGCCAAACCGCCGGCTGGCACGGCTCCCGCCAGGCCGGTCCGGGCCGCCGTGGCGCAACGGAACGAGCAAGAGAGCGAATACGTGGGTGTGCCGAACGCCGGGCGCCGTTGAATCGGCTGCACCGAGCAGCGGGGAACGATCCAGGAGAGAGAACGGAATGCCAAAGGAACTGAACGTCATCCAATCGGCGGGCAACGGCGGGGGCGGCGACGCCTGCACCTACCTCTGGGCCTGCGCCATCTGCGACGAGAACGAAACCTGCCAGAAGGACAAGGAAGGCCACAGCCGCTGGCTCGTCGCCAAGCGGATGGAGCGGATCGAGCACAAAGTCCTCGTCATGAGCAACAAGGGCGGGGTGGGGAAGAGCACGGTCACGACCAACCTCGCCGTCTCGCTTGCGCTGAAGGGGCACGAGGTGGGGATTTGCGACCTCGACATCCACGGGCCGAACATCCCGAAGATGGTCGGCGCCGAGGGACAGAAGCTCAAGATCAGCACGTCCGGCGGCATCATTCCCTTTCAAGCCTACAATCTCAAGATCGCGTCCATGTCGTTCCTGCTCCAGAATTCGGACGATCCGATCATCTGGCGCGACGCCTACAAGTACGAGTTCATCAACCAATTGTTGGGCGGGGTGGAGTGGCAGGACCTCTCGTTCCTCCTGATCGACCTGCCGCCGGGCACGGGCAACGAGTCGGTGACGACCATCGACCTGATCGGCAACGTGACCGGTTGCGTGATCGTCACGACGCCGCAGGAAGTGGCGCTGCTGGATTCGCGCAAGTCCGTCACCTTCGCCAAGGACAGCGAAGTGCCGATCATCGGCATCGTCGAAAACATGAGCGGCCTGGACTGTCCTCACTGTCATCAACATATCGAGGTCTTCCGCAAGGGTGGCGGGGAGGCGTCGGCCGCCGACATGGGCGTGCCGTTCCTCGGCCGCATCCCGTTGGACCCGGAAGTCGTCACCCAGTGCGACGCCGGCGAGCCCTTCGCCATGTTCTATTCGGACACGCCGACGGCCGAGGCCTATCACTCCATCGCGAACCAGGTCGAGGCCTTCTGCCGGAAGAGCGCCTCGCTGCTGCGCGTCGGCCCCAAACGTCACTGAGCGAGCCCACCATGCAAGGCCTGACCTCTCTCGATGAAGCGCTCAAGACCGTCCTTGCCGCGACGCCTGTGCTGCCGATCGAAAAGGTCGGCATCGTGGAATCGCTGGGCCGCGTGCTGGCCGAGGACATCGTCGCCCTGCGGGACAATCCGCCCTGGGACAACTCGGCCATGGACGGATTTGCCGTGCGGCACGACGATATCAAGCAGGCCCACGCGATCACGAAGCCGGTGACGTTGAAGGTCATCGAAGACGTGCCGGCCGGGAAGGTGGCGACGAAGTCGGTGGGGCCGGGCGAAGCGATCCGCATCATGACCGGCGCGCCGGTGCCGAAGGGCGCCAACGTCGTCGTCAAGGTGGAGGATACCGAACACACGCCGGACCGCGTCACGATTTTCAAGGAAGAGCCGCCGTCGGCCAACATCCGGCCGCAGGGTGAGGACGTGCGCAAGGGCGAATGCATCGTCCCCCGCGGCACGCGCTTGCGCCCGGGCGACGTGGGCATGTTGGCGATCCTCGCCAAGTCGATGATCTTCGTCCACCAGCGGCCGCGGGTGGCGATTCTGGCGACGGGCGACGAGTTGGCGGATTTGGACGAGCGGTTCGACGAAGACAAGATCATCAATTCCAACAGCTACGGCCTGGCCGCGGCGGTGCAGGAGGCGGGCGGCGTACCCTTCCTGCTGGGCATCGCGTCCGACAATCCCGCCGCGCTCAAAGACAAGATTTCCCACGGCCTCAACGCCGACATCCTCGTCCTCTCCGGCGGCGTGTCGATGGGGGACTACGACTTCACCAAGGCGGTCTTCAAGGAGCTGGGCGCGGAGATGAATTTCTGGAAACTGGCCATCCGGCCGGGCCAGCCGCTCGCCTTCGGAAAAATTCAGGGCAAGCTGGCCTTCGGCCTGCCGGGCAACCCCGTGTCCTCGATGGTCACTTTCGAGCAGTTGGTCCGGCCCGCCATGATGAAGATGGCCGGCCAACGGTCGTACGGGCGGCCGCTGGTCCAGGCGGTGTTTCAAGAAAAATTCTCCAAGCGCACCGACCGCCGGCATTTCCTGCGCGGCGTGCTGGCGCGCGAGGGCGGCATCTTCACGGTCCGGACGACGGGCGATCAGGGCTCCGGCATCCTGACCTCGATGGTGAAGGCCAATTGTCTGATCGATGTGCCGCAGGACGTCGAACGGCTGAATCCCGGCGATTCCGTCACCGTGCAGGTGTTGAGCGCCGACCTGTGGGATCAGGACGGGCCGGAGCCCGGCGCTCGCCCGGCGCCCCAGCCGTCGGCGGGGCACAAGCCGTCCTGTTGTTGAGCCGAAGAGGAACCGCGTGGCCACCCCTATTCTCTGCTTCGTCGGCCGATCCAACAGCGGGAAGACCACGCTCATCGAACGGCTGATCGTCGAGCTGGTCCGTTCCGGCTATCGGGTGGCCACCGTCAAACATGCGGGGCACGGCTTCGATCTCGACACGGAAGGCAAGGACTCCTGGCGGCACAAGCAGGCCGGGGCCTCGGCCGTCGTGGTCCTATCCAAGGGCAGCTTGGCGATGTTCGCGGACGTGTCGGATCAGCTCAAGGTCGAGGAAGTGCGGGATCGGTATCTGGACCCCGCGTGCGATCTGATCATCGCCGAAGGCTGGAAGAGCGAAGGCTATCCGAAGATCGTGGTCTTGCGCGACCAGCTCGGCGAAGTGCCGGTGGCGCCGGACGGGCTCGTGGCCGTCGTGTCGAACCGGCCGGTGGACCTCGGCGTGCCCTGCTTCGATCCCGACGATGTCGAGGGCGTGGCCGCCTTGGTCATGAAATTGTTCCCTCGACGTTCGGAGGCATGAACACAAAATCCCCGGCGCTCGTCATCCTCGCCGTCGTCATCGGCGCCGCCGTCGTGGGCGGAGCCGCCGTGCCCCTGACCGATCGACCGACCTTCTGCGCCTCCTGTCACAACATGCCGCCGTCGTACGAATCGTGGCGCGCCTCGACGCACAAAGAGGTGACCTGCGTGGCCTGCCACGTCCGTCCGGGCGTCGAGGGCTTCCTGCACGACAAGATTTACGTCGGCTTGAAGGACACGGCGGTGTACCTGTTCGGCACCGTGCCGAGCCCCCATGACATGGAGGCGTCCGTGGCTTCCGAAGTCTGTATCGGCTGTCACCAGGCGATTCTGCGCGTGTCCGAGGTGGCGCCGCGCGACCTGCCCAAGCCGGTCAAGGACGTGGGGCTCGTCATGAGCCACAAGACGCACATGGAGGCCTTCACCGCACGCGGCAAGGGGGAGGGCTGCACCACCTGCCATGCCCGCGTGGTCCACGAGAAGCCGATCAAGGGCTATCCCATCGTCATTCCGCGCGGCCACGTGGCCGTGGACACCAAGCCCTATCCGTCCGACCATCCCGAAGGCTCCAAGCTGCACGCCGCCGCGCAGCGGGACTGTTTCCGGTGCCACGACGGCAAGACCGAACATCAGGGCAGGGTGTTGAGCCGTAAGTGCGAGGTCTGCCACTTGCCGGAGAAGATCGGACAATTCCTGTTCGAGTGAGGCAGATGGCGGAGATCCCTTCCATCGTCGAGGTGGCGCATCTGCGCAAGGTCTTCGGCGACTTCGTCGCCGTGGACGACGTGTCCTTCGAGATCAAGCAGGGCGAAATCCTCGGCGTCCTCGGTCCCAACGGGGCGGGGAAGACGACCACCATCCAGATGCTCCTCGGCCTCATCACGCCCACGGCCGGGACGATCCGCATGTTCGGCCTCGACCTGGCCACTCATCGGGAAGACATTCTCAGTCGGGTCAATTTTTCGTCCACCTACATCTCCATGCCCTTTTCGCTCACCGCCGAGGAAAATCTGTGGGTCACGGCCAAGCTCTACGGGCTGCCGGACATTCCATGGCGGATCGACGACGTGGTGAAGAAGCTGGAGATGGACGAGTTTCGCGGCAAACTCACGCGCAAGCTGTCGTCGGGGCAGATGACGCGCCTCACGCTGGCCAAGGCTCTTCTCACGGAGCCCAAGCTGCTGCTGCTCGACGAGCCCACGGCGTCTTTGGACCCGGACATTGCGCACAAGATTCGCGCCTTGTTGAAGGAGATTCGCCGGTCGGCCGGCCTGAGCGTGCTCTACACCTCGCACAACATGCGCGAGATGGAGGAGATGTCAGACCGCATCATCTTCCTCCAGCGCGGCAAGATCGTCGCGGCCGGATCGGCCCAGGAGATCACGGCCCGCTTCGGGCAGAAGGACTTGGAAGAGGTGTTTTTGAAATTGGCCAGGGAACAATGAAACTCCACCGCATCCAGGCCCTCATCGTCCGGCACCTGTTTCTCTACAAGCGCAGCCTGCCGCGGCTGATGGAGATTTTTTACTGGCCTTTCCTGGACCTGGTCGTCTGGGGCTTCATCACGGTCTACCTCATGAAGTTCCAGGGCCAGTTGCCCGGCGTGGTCACCTTTTTCCTCGGCGCCCTGATCCTCTGGGACGTCCTGTTCCGCGCGCAGCAGGGGATTACGATCACCTTTCTGGAGGAAATCTGGGCACGCAATCTGATGAACCTTTTCGCCAGTCCCTTGAAACCGAGCGAATTTTTGGCGGCGACGATGGCCATCAGCGTCTTCAAGGTCACGGCCGTCTCGCTCGTCATGGCCGGCGCGGCTCTGGCCTTCTATTCGTACAACATCTTCATGATGGGCCTGGCCCTGATTCCCTTCGTGCTGAACCTGATCGTCACCGGCTGGATCATCGGGGTGCTGACGACCTCCCTCATCATGCGGTTCGGGCAAGAGGCGGAAGTGCTGGCCTGGGGCATGGTGTTTCTCTTCCAGCCGATCTCCTGCGTCTTCTATCCGGTGGACGTGCTGCCGTCCTGGCTGCAAGTGATCGCCTGGGCGAATCCGGCGGCGCACGTTTTCGAAGGCATGCGGGGCGTGCTGACGGCGGGCAGCCTGCCGCTGGACCATCTGGCCTGGGCGGCGGGGTTGAACGCCGGCTACTTCGCGCTGATCGTGGCGGTCTTCCACTGGACGTTCAACCTGTGCAAGGAGCAGGGGACGTTGGTGCGGGTAGGGGAGTGAGAGCGGTGGGAGTTGGAAGGGCTGGGCTACTTGCGCTCAAAGGCCAGAGCCGTTTTGGTCCGTCGTAAGCCTCGCCGCCACTTGGCTGCGGAACTCGTCCCGTCCCGACCGTGCCTCGAACGGGACTTTACACAGTCCTCGCCGCCCGCTTGCAGCGGGCCGTTTCGGTTCGGCAACGTCGGAGCACAAAACGGCTCTGATGCCGCTCCAATAGCCCAGCCCTTCCACCCCGCACCAGTTGAGAGGGGAAGTGAAAAATAGAAAGAGTGCAGCTTAGGCTGGCCGTTCCAAGGCGGTTGTTGCACGCAGGACCGATGAAATTCTCTTGCTGAGCGGCTAAGAAACTTTTAGGATTTGTCGCAGCTAGAAAGCTGATTCATTGGGATAGACGGATCAGGCCGGTCACATTTTTACGGAAACCATTCATGCCAAGCGCAACAATTAAAATCTTCCTTGCTTACGGGGACCCCAAGCGACTCCGAGCGGCTGAAATAATAAACTGGACGGGCATGGCCGTGGCAGGTCCGAGAAGCGAAATTGAAAACGTCCTTGCCCGTGAAGAATCACAGAAGTCTGGCGTCTACATTCTTACGGGTATCGATCCGGGAACAGGGAGGAAGGCTGTCTATATCGGCGAGGCTGAATCTGTTCGAGACAGGGTGAGGGACCATCTCAATAAAGATTTTTGGAATCAGATCGCATTCTTTACGAGCAAGGACGAAAATCTCACGAGGGCACACATCCGGTATCTAGAGGGACGGCTAATCGAACAGGCAAAAAATGCGGGGCGTGCCGATGTCAAGAATAATCAGGGTAGTGGGTCAAAGTTGCCTGAATCGGATCGCGAGGACATGGAAAGCTTTCTTGAGAAAATCCACCAATTGTTGCCTGTGCTTGGCATCGAAGTTTTAGTCCCAACGACGGCAAGTACGACTGGCCCAAATAAGATTGATACTCTGTTCTGCGAAATCAAGGGACTGAAAGCCACAGGCCATCTAACCCCAAACGGGATCGTTGTTCTTGCAGGGTCTCAAGCTGTCTTGACCGAACGTCCATCGGCCCAGAAATACCCGTGGCCAATAAATATGAGGCAGCAACTAAAGGAGCAAGGAGCCCTTAGAGAGAATGCCGGTCATCTTCTGTTTGCCAAGGACATCGAATTCTCTAGTCCAAGCGCAGCGGCTGCTGTGATACATGGTGGTCATGCTAATGGACTTACTGCATGGAAGAACAAAGATGGCGAAACTCTCAAGGAGCTTGAGTCCGTATAGCATTAGCCGCAGCAACCTTTTGGTCAGCCTCGTCGCTTGTCCTTCCGCCGTTCGTTGGTCATTCCTGAGTCGCGCTGGTTGTGTTCTTGCTCATGCGCAGAAGCTGTTTGCCGCCCCGATCTTCGCGGATTGACTTCCTGAACGCGCTGTAATAAATTTTAACACACCGAGGTGTGGTATGAGACAGACGGTGACGATCAGTTTGACCAAGGAAACTCGGAAGGAGCTGGACGCCATTGCGAAGCGGGAAGGGGTGTCGCGGAGCGATTTGATTCGGGAGTCGCTGCGCGACTTCCTGTTTGTCCGCAACTTCCGACGGCTGCGCGAAACGATGATGGCGAAGGCCAAAACCAAAGGAGTCTATACCGATCAGGACGTCTTTGATCGTGTGTCATGAGGGTTGTTCTTGACACGAACGTTCTAATCGCCGCATTCATCTCGCATGGTACCTGCCACGAAGTTCTTGAGCGCTGCATCTACCACCACGACCTTATATCTTCCCAGGCCATTCTGAGCGAATTCCGGCAAGCCCTGGCTCGCAAGTTCGGTTTCAGCCGTTCCGAGATTGCCGAGGCCGAACAGCTTATGCAGTCACGGATGATTCTGGTCGAGCCGTTACGGCTGGACGTGCCTGTTTGTCGAGATGTCGACGACGATCTGATTCTCGGAACGGCGTTGGCCGGACAATGTCAGTGCCTTATCACCGGAGACCAGGACCTCCTGGCGCTGGTGCGTTATCGAGGGATCGACATCATCTCGCCTGGCTCGTTTTGGCAATACGAAGGGGCTGGGGGCTAAAGTCCTCACCTGGCACGCGTCGATCCTTTGTGCTCCCCCTCAAGCTCGGATCGTGTTCTGCCGATATTCCATACGACGAGATAGTCAGGCTGATAGGGAAGGGCCATGCACGAGTGTTGAACTAGGCGACGAGGGCCGGTGCCAGGAGGTGAGCGGTGGACCTCCGGTTGCTCATGGCGGTGTTGGTGATCGTCCTGCTTCTTGCGCCCTCCTCGCATGCCGCCGATGCCTCTCCCGATCGAAGCGCCTATCATCTCGACGCCCCCATCGACTTCCGGCTTCTTCCCAACGGGCTGCTGCTCGTGCTCTATGCCGATCCGTCGAGCGACACCTGCACCCATGCCACGCTCCATCGCGTCCAGGCGGCGCTGCCGGCTCCGGGCGAATCGCTTTTTTCGTCCGGCGGCATGACGACACTCTATGTCGGCAACGGGGCGGACGGGTCGGTGACCTACGCGGTGAATGCGCAGCCGCTGTTTTACGGCGACCATCTGGCCGGCGACGGGTCGCCGGCGCGTCTGTGGGAGGATGCCCAGGAGGACGGACTCAACGGCAACGAAATCCTCGTGGCCGGCGGCTTCTTCAACGATGAGGTCCTGCTGGTTGCCGACCTTGCGCCTTAGCCGGCGCCTTCTTTGAGCCGGGCCAGCCTCGCCTTGTCGAGTTGTACGAAGATCGCTTTCTCCTGTGTGGCCGTCACGGAGCCGGGGGACTGGCCCTTGGCTTTCCGGACCCACTTGCGCCTCGTGTAGATCACTTCCCCCTTGCCGCTTTTCTTGAGGTCGCTGTAGAGCAGGGCCAGGGTCGCGGCGTCTTTGAGGGTTTCGTGCGGCAGGTCGGCGCCCTTGTCCACACGCACGACGACGTGCGAGCCCGGCATGCCGTGGGCATGGAGCCACAGATCGTCGGGGTGGGCGAATTTGAACGTCAGGTCGTCGTTCTCGCGGGCGTTCTTGCCCACGTAGATGGCCAATCCGTCGGCCGAGGTAAAGCGACGGTAGGGGCCCTTGCGCTGGGCCGACGGAGACGTGGCGGTCGGCGAAACGACGGCCGAACGGCTCCGCCCCAGCCCGGTTGGCGCTGGGTGGGCCGGCTTGGTGGGCGGCGCCCATGTCCCCTGTTCGATGGCGGTTTTTTCGGCGCGAAGCGCGGCCAACTCCTGCTCGATCGTGGCGATCCGCGGGGCGATTTCCCGCTCCGCCGCGAGAAATTTCCGATGCTTCTTGAAATAGTCGTCCATGTTGGCCTGCGGGCCTTTTGACGGGTCCAGGGGGAGCGTCAACGAAGGCAGTGCCGGGTCGAAATAGTCCACGACCGTCGCCTGCTCCTCGCCTTTGTGCAATTGCCCCAGGTTGGCCTTGAGCAACTCGCCGTAACGGGCATAGTCGCGATACTTGCCGGCCTTTTCCAGGTCGGCCTTCAAGGCGTCGATGCGCCGCGCGCTCTTCTTGATCGCCTTCTTCACTTCGTTGAGGCGGCGATCCCTCCCACGATCTTCGGCTCGTTGCCGCTCCAGGTCGGCATAGCGCGCTTCCAAGGCGGCGGAGAGGGGAAAGGGCTGATCCGAAGCGGCTGTTGCGGTCGAGGCGGCGACCGTGGCGGCTGCGCTTCGCGGATGGGCCGCCGGCGGTCTGTAGGGCTCGCCGGGTTTGGCCCGGTCGGGATCGAGCCCGAGAAGGATCCGATCCTGGCCGTCCACCACCAGCACCGTGGCCTGCCGGCCGGTCAACGCCCCGATCAACGAGGCCGGCCCGTCACGCGTCGTCAGGCGTAGCCGTACGATCCGGTCGTCGCCGGCCTGCTCCAGGGCGTCCACGTGAGCCCCTTGGATGCGGGCCCGCAGGAACTGGCAGAAGGCCGGCGGCGCCGGCGGATTGGGGAGCTTCAACGTCGACAGGTGGAGGCGTGCCGTCTCCGGGTCGGCGGACAGGAGCAGCAACCGTGTCTGCCCAGGGGTGCGGATTTCCAATACGAGGGTGCGGGAGCCTGGCTGATAGACCTTTTGAATCCACCCGTCCTTTAAGGCCGGGGCCACCTCCCGCAGCACCGACGTTACATCTTCCGCCGAAATCCCCATTCCACCGCTCCCATACGACCGTTCGGAGACATCGTCAACGGCCTGCCAGTGTGCGCAGGCCGGGCCTCATTTGCAAGCAGACGTTGTGCCCTCGGTTCCCCACCCACAGTCAGGGGACTGGGCAAGAACTGTCAGGCTCCTGACGTCGGCCTCGTCAGCCCCCTGGCGGACATGGGCAGAAACGGCGCAAAACCGAGGAATTCGACATGGCATATCGCTTGCTCATCCTACGGAAGCGAGCGGCATTAAGGCGCAGGGGGTGCCTGCCGATACTCCACAGAGGGGGATGAGCCGGCCGGAGAGAGTCGGGCCGGTTTCAGCCAAGGAGGACTCTCATGAAGTGCCAACGGTGCGATGGGTTGATGGTGGTGGACCATTACATCGACATGGAAGACGACAGCGGGCACCTATGGCTGCGGGCCTGGCGCTGCGTCGCCTGCGGTAATGTGCTGGACCACCGGATTCAGCGGCATCGGGTGCGGCGCGAGCTGATGCTGGCGCGGTTGAAGCGGGCGTGGGTCGGCGCGGCCGAGGACGAGGAGTCCATCGCGCAGATCAGCGCGTAGCGGATGTCGAACGGCCCGGTGGCGGGTTCTCGCCGTCGCAGATGCGGCAATCGAGGCTCGTGCCGATCCGCTGTGCCCGTCCGTCGGTCGTGAGGACCCAGGGCCGCACGCTCATCGGCGGGCAGTGGCGGACGTGCTGGGTATGGGCACACGCCAAGTCGGCAACCCAATCCTGCCGGTCGTCCTGATGAAAGCCCACGATTGCGCGGTGCATCGCCCCCTCGGCCCGATCGGTCAGCCTACTTGGCCACTTCCCCATCGCAAAACCAGCCGTCACCCTTCACGCTTTTCATCGCTTTGACCAACTCCTTCGGTTTGACCGAGTCGCTCGCCGTGACGACGGCGTGGTTCTTTTTGCTCTTGAAGTCCACGGACTTGACGCCCGGCACCTGCTTGAGCGCCGTTTCCAAGTCGCTGAGATAGGCCACGCAGAACTTTCCGCCGATCGCGAGCGCCACCTTCTGTTCTCCCGCCCAGGCCGAAGGGGCGAACGAGAGGATCGCGAAGACGAGCACCCAGGGGAAGCTTCCGTACCGCGGCATATCCACTCCTTTCGACGAGGTTCGGGGGGGAAGCCGGCGGCCCGCCACGGGCCGTCGTGACGGCGCATCATAGCGCAGCGCAGGGCAGGGGGAAAGCCGCGAGACTTTTTCTCGGCTTCTGGCGTAGACTGGCGCGGCCGTGCCCGGGGTGCGTCTGCTCCGTCCGGCCTCGCGATGCGTCTATGACCGATCCGTTCTTACACGCCGGTTCGCAACCCAGTTCGCAGTCCGGGTCGCCTCCTTCGCCGGATGCGCCCGCCATCCGTCCGTCCCTGTCCGATCAATCGGCCGCGGCGCTCGAATGGGACCGTCTGTTGGCGGTGTTGGCCGGCCAGACCCGCTCGGCAATGGGCACGGAACGATGTCGAACGCTCGTATTGGAAACCGACCTGGCGGAAGCCCGAGCGCGGATGCAGGAAACGGCCGAGTTGATGGCCTTGGACGAAGGCGAGACGCCGTTTCCGAGCCTCGCCTTTCCCGATCTCCGCGAGGCGCTGGGTCGCGTGGAGAAGGGAGCGGTTCTGGAACCGACGGAGTTGCGCGACCTGTCGATCGTCCTGCGCGCGGGGCTGGACGTTCGGCGATACCTCGACCGGCGGGCAGCGCAAGCCCCGGCCCTCTGGACCGTCGCCGGTCCCTTGGCACCCTTCGTCGAGTGCGAACGGCTGCTCGATCGGCTGGACCGCACTGTCGATCCCGACGGCGGCATCAAAGAGTCGGCCTCGCCGGACCTGCGGCACCTGACGCATCAGGCGCAGGACCTTAAGGCCAAGATGCGGCAGCGGCTCGAGACGATCCTGGCGGCGACCCGCTATGCCGACGTCTTGCAGGAACGCTATTTCGCGCAGCGCGAAGGGCGCTACGTCGTGCTCGTGAAGGCCGAACTGCGGAGCCGGATTCCCGGCATCGTGCACGATGTTTCGGCCTCCGGGGCGACGGTGTTTTTCGAGCCGCGCGAATTGGTCGAACTCAACAACGCCATCAAGGTGGCCGAACTGGAAGTCGAGCGGGAGGTCCGGCGCATCTTGCACGAGATTGCCGGCGAGGTGGCGCCGCGCGTGCCGATGCTGTCGGGCGGATTGCAGGCGCTGGCGACGCTGGACGGTATCGCCGCCAAGGCGGGACTGGCCCGGCTGACGCGCGCCCGGTGCGTGGCGGTCAACGATCGTGGGCGGATCGTTCTCAAACAGGCCCGCCATCCGCTGCTCGTCCTCTCGCGGGAGCGCGTCGTGGCGAATGACCTGGTGCTCGACGAATCGGTCCGGGTGCTCGTGGTGTCCGGCCCCAACACGGGCGGAAAAACCGTGGCGCTTAAACTGATCGGCTTGGCCGCCTTGATGGCGCGGGCCGGTCTGCCGATTCCCTGCGGCGAGGGGTCCGAGATGGCCCTCTTCCCCGACGTCTACGCCGACATCGGCGATGCGCAGGACTTGGCCAAGGACCTATCCAGCTTCTCCGCACACATGACCCGCATGATCCGGTTGTTGCGCGAGGCGCGTCCGCCTCGGGCCGAGGCGGGCGCTCCTGCCGGGGCGCTGGTCTTGCTCGATGAGCCGGTGACCTCGACCGATCCGGCCGAAGGCGCGGCCCTGGCGGAAGCCCTCCTCGTACGGCTGGCCGAACTCGGCATGACGGTCGTCGCCACCACGCACTACAACCAACTCAAGGCCTTGGCGACGTCGAATCCCCTCTTTCGCAACGCCAGCGTGGAGTTCGACGTGAGCCGGCTGGCACCGACCTACCGGTTTCTCATGGACGTGCCGGGCGGCTCCTCGGCCATCGAGATCGCCGGGCGGCTCGGCATGGACGAGGCGATCCTCGAACGCGCGCACCAGCGCTTGAAACAGGACGATCGTCTGCTCGAACGGATGTTGGCGGACCTTCAGGAGAAGCACCGGCGGCTGTCGGAAGAGGTGGAGCAGGCGACCATCCTGCGGGAGCAGGCGGACGCGCAGGCGCGCGAAGCCCGCGAGATCGCGGAACGGTTGCGCGCCAGCGAGCGGGACGAACGGAAATCGACGAGAAAAAAACTGACCGCCGACTTGCTGCACGCGCGAGCCCAGGTGCAGTCGGTGTTGGACAGCCTCAAGACGGAACGGACCTTGCTCAAGGCCAAGGAAGCGAAGCAGCGCCTGGCCGACATCGAGGCGGAAATGGCCGCCGCTCTGCTCAAGGCCGATGAAACGGTACCGGTCGAAACCTTGGAGGCCGGCGCGGCGGTGGAGGTGCGCGGGTTGGGCGCGCTGGGCACCTTGCTGGAGGCGCCCGGCGGGAAAAAACGGGTGCGGATCAAGTTGGGTGACGCGGAAATGTCGGTGGCGACGGACCAACTGATCGGCGTCAAGGCGAAGGGAACGCACCGGGAGCAGGCGGGGGCGAAGGCCGGCACGGCGCAGATTCGGGCAACGCGCGAGGGGGGACTGGAAACGTCGTCCGTCTTGGACCTGCGCGGCCGTCTGGCCGACGAAGCGCTGGACGCGACGGTGGCCGAACTGGACCGCTGCGCGATGGACAACGTGCCTCTGCTGCGCATCATCCACGGGCACGGGACGGGGCGGCTGAAGGCCGTCCTGCGCGAATACCTCAAACGCTCGCCCTACGTGGCGGCGTTTCGCCCCGGCGACCGGAGCGAAGGCGGCGACGGTGTGACCATCGTCGAGTTGCGGTAAGTACAACGGGCGATCTCCCTGCCCTTATCACTACGTGCGCCGGAAGGCGCATTGACCCACCACGTGGTTTGGCCTAGCGTGGCACTCCAAAAAGCTCTGGCAATAATCCGTTCATGGTTCGACAAGCCTGTGCTGAGTGCCTGTCCATCCTTCGACGGGCTCAGGATGAACGGATAATCGAAGTGCTCAGGACGAACGGTCGGTTTCCCGAAGGGCTCACCACGAACGGGAAAGGCTCTGGATTCCGTCCTCATTCCGTTCGCCCTGAGCCGGTCGAAGGAGCCGCCGGGAAGGGGGCGGCTAGGTCCAATATTCGACGTGAAAGGCCAGGTGTCGGCGGATGACCCGGAAATCCGATTCGTTGCAGGTGACGAGGGTGGCGCCCAGGCTCCGAGCGGTCAAGGCGATCAGCACGTCCGGGAGAAGGTCCCGGACCTTCTTCGGGTCGTACTGTTCCCGTTTTCGGATCAACGCCAACACGTCTGCGGCATGAAGCCACTGGCTTTCGGTGGGGGTGAGAACCTGGCACCGACGATGCAAGTCCCGGACGAAGCGCCGCTCCAGGTCGGTTCGGGCTCCCCTGAACAATTCGTGCAACACGACCGCCGAACAGCGGGGAATCCACGTGGACTGGAGGAGGCGGAGGGCAAACCGTCCGATGCGGAAGTTTTCGATGTAGACGGACGTATCGAGGACCGCGAACTTAGTTTTTGGCAAAGGCATCCGCCGCCCCAACTCCGCTATAGCGCCGGATGATGCGGTCGTGCGCCGCTTTTTCGGTGACCAAATCCAGCGCTTTCTGCAGGGTCTCGCTGACGGACTTCGCCGCCAAGGCCTTTTGGGCTCGCTTCAACTGAATCGGATTGAGTCGGACGGAGACCTGTACGTGGGACATGGGTGCCTCCTTCGTTCTTGTCCGACAGCATACGGGAATTGTCCGACAATGACAAGAAGCCGAGTCGGACGGACGCCGGCGTCTCGGCGCCGCGATGTCCGCTGGCCCGAAGGAGGTCTGAGCAGTCATTGCATAACCCTTGATCGTGCTTCGACCGGCTCAGCACGAACGGCAGCATGCCGTTGCTTTCAAGCGACTCTCCGTTCGCCCTGAGCGTGTCGAAGGGTGGAGCCCCACGGCCTCCCAGCCGTGGTCCCTCCGATTGGATTGCTTCGGCGGAACCCGCCGAAGCATGTCCGCCTTCGCCAAGACTTCGGCGGACACCCGCTCTGCATTCCTCCACGGCCTCCCAGCCGTGGTTTCCTGCGCAGGCGGGTGAACGGAAGGGTTTGAAATGACTTCTAGAGAGGTCAGCCGCGGCGGACCATTTCGGTGCCACTGAGGATGGCCGCGCCGCCCAGAATCTCGTTCGCGGTCAATTGCTCGCCGAGAAAGACGGTGGCGATGAGGATGGAGAAGACCGGCACCAGATTGTGGAAGCCGCCCACCGTCGTGGGCGGGAGAGACTTGAGCGAGAGGTTTCGTAGAAAGAAAATCGCCGCGGTCGCCAGCCCCAAATAGGCGATCAGCAGCCCATTATGGAAGGTCCACTGGGTTGTGGACTCGGTAGGCAGGACGAACGAGCCGGCCAGCAGCATGAGCATGCTGCTGCCGAACATGACGGTCGTCGCCGTGGCCGCGCCGCGCCGCTTCACGACACTCGCGCCCAGCACGATGGTCGCAGAAATCGACAGGGTGAAGACGAAGACCAGTGCGTCCCCCAGCCCCATCTCCAGATTCTGAAATCCTTCAGGAATCGAATAGGCGCAGCCGGCGAGCGATAGGAGAATGCCGGCGATTTTCCATCGCGTGGGAACGTCGTGCTTCAACGCGAAGCAGAACAGCGCCGTCAACGCCGGCCCCAAGCTGTAGATCAGCGAATAGTGCGTGACGCTGGTGTACATGAGCGACCAGCCGGCGCATCCGTAGGCGATGCCGACGCCGATCATGCCCAAGACGGTCAAGCGGATCAGGTCCTGCCTGGACAGGTCCTTGAGCTCCCGCCAGGAGCCGAACGCGGACATCGAGGCCAGGAACACGAAGGCGATGATGATGCGAAAGCAGATGAGGTCGTAGGCGGACACGTTGCCGGCTTGAAACAGCTCCTTGGTGACCGGCGACAGGGTGCTCAAGAGGAACATCGCCGTCACGAGCGCGACGATCGCCGTTGTGGTTTGGCTGATGCCCCAGCGGTCACTCACGGTGTCCTCCCGGCAAACATCGGCTCACACCCCCGCGAGACACAGGGTATTGTGGTCGCGGATGAACTGATCGAGACTGCGGCGATGCTCCGACGTCATGGCGGCGATGGGCCCGCCCACGCGCGGCGATGCGCTGTGGGTAATGGCGACGGTGCAGGTGATGGAGCAGCCCGGCGCCAATTCGAACGTCAACTCGACATGGTCCCCCGGCTTCAGCGGCAGAGGCGTTTCGAATCCCAATCCCGCGTCCGTCACTTCGACGATCCGGCAGGACGTCTGCCGGCCGTCGTGAATCGTGTGGCCCATTCGTTGGATGGGAATCCGATACTGCTCACGCCGAGTCGGCATGGCATGCCTCGACAGTCGTCCGGTGTGGGGCAAAACGAGGAAAACGGAGGGCGCGACGAACGGTGGAACGCGGTTGTCCAGCCTGGTGCTGACCCCCTGCTTCCCTCGGCAATCATTTCCTCTATCGGTCGTATCGAAAAAGACCTGAAGAGGCGGTGCGATTTTCCCGACAGGGCCAAGGAAACAGGGAGGCGCCCGTCAGTTTTTGGTCGGGAAGGGGCTCAGGAACGTCGAGACTTGCTCGCGGAGGGCCAGGATCATGGACTGGGCTCCGTCCGGTTCTTGCTGGACGATGGCGATGAGCGCGCAGATCTTAGGAGCCGGGTCAGGGGGAAACGACAGGAGCGCCGGAAATTCGAGCAGCGGCAGGGTCAAGGGAAGGGTGGACAGGCGCAAGCGGACGGCCAGGAGTACGTCGCGTAGGCGCGAGGCCTGTTCGTCTTCGGGTACGGTGTTGGAGACGGCAATAGCCAGGTCCCAGAGGGGCTTGGTGACCGTCACGGGTGTCGGCAGCCCCAGGGTTCGGGCTACGTCGGTGACGTCGATGAGCAGCCCGGCGGCCAGAGCCTCCTCGCGGTTGCGTGGCGGCGTAGAATCGACCGCCGCGGCGCCGGCCTCCTCGGCCGTGGGGGCCACGGCGACCGGTTCCATCTCCTGAGACACGTCGGCTGGCCCCGATTCGGTGCCGGTGACCGGCTGACGTCCCTGCATGGCGTCGCGGATGCCCTCATAAATGCCTTGGGCGGCGCGCGACCAATTCTCATCCAACGGCAATCCCTTGAAGGCGGCTTCCGCCGCTTTCCGCTCGTCGTGGGACAAACTTTTGACCAGGTTGTGCGTCGGCATGGGCGATAGATAGCCAGGCATTCCGGAAGGTCAAGAGGGGTGAAGAAGAGATAGATCGGGCGCTTCGTCTTGAGTCTGCCGGGACGGGGATGGTTCCCGGGGCGGCATGGCGGGCGGCTCGTCGATGTGGCGAGGAAATCGAAGGGTGAAGCGAGTGCCCCGGCCTTCGTCGCTCGCGACCTCCAACCGGCCGCCGTTGTCTTCGATCAGCCGCTTGACGTTCGTGAGGCCGAGCCCCGTGCCATAGGCTTTCGTCGTAAAGAACGGTTCGAAGATGCGCGCGAGGTGTGCGCGGGGAATGCCGCAGCCCGTGTCGGCCACGTACAGGTCGATGCCCGCCGGGTTGTCCGTGGCGCCGACCGAGAGAGTGCCGCCGGACGGCATGGCTTCCCGCGCGTTGATGAGCAGATTGACGAGCGCCTCGCGGATTTGGTCCGGGTCGACGAACAGCGTTCCGGATGCGTCGCCTGCCGCAACGTCCACTTCGATCCCTCCGATCCCGCCCTGCGCCCGCCACAACCAGAGCGCCGATTGCACGAGGTCGGCGGCCCGAACCGGCTTGGGTTCCGGCGGCTTCTGGCGGGCGTAGCGGAGAAAATCGTTGATGCGGTGCGTCAGCCGATCCACCTCGTCCATGATGTAGCGGGCCACTTCGCGCTGCACCTCGCCGGACTGGCGGCCCTCTACGACCAGCTGCGCGGAGCTGCGGATGACGCCCAGCGGATTCCGCAGATCGTGGGCCAGCGCCGCCAGCAGTTGGCCGACAGAGGCCAGTTTTTCGCGGCGGATCAGTTCTTCCTGCTGGGTGCGGATCGTGCGGAGATTGTCTTCGATCGCAGTCCGCATCGCCCGAAACGTGTGGGCGAGGTCTTCGATCTCGTCGCCGGTCCGAATATCGACGGGATCGGCCGCCGGACCGGCGGCAGGGCCGGAAGCCGGGGGCGTCGAGACGCTGCCGTGCAGTGTCTCGGCTTCTCGCCGCAGGGCCAGGATGGGGCCGACGATGTGCCGTCCTGCCGCGAAGCCGAGGGACGCCAGCGCGATGACCAAGCCGAAGCCGATGAGCCCGACCGTCACGAGGAGCGAATAGATCGGGGCGTAGGTTTCCTCCGGTTGTTGGCGAATGAAGGCGAACCACCGTTCTCCCCCCAGGCTCGATCCGGTCAGCCTGTGGGCGAACTGGACGGGGGCGGATCCGACGATCGAATCGCGGCCGCCGTGCGCGTCGTCGTCGGCCACGAACCAGAAAGGCCGGTCGCGTGCCAGCTCTTTCAGCAACGCATCGTGAATCAGGTGGGAGGTCGGGGGCAGGACGGGACAGACGAGCGGCGTCCCCTCGGTGTCCAACAACATGCCGTGCCCGGTGGCGCCGATGCGGATCGGCAGGATCGTGTCCATCAGGGCCTGCCGCCGGATCGTCAGCCCGACCGCTCCGATCGGGGTCGTGCGGCGTTCGTCCAGAACGGGCACGGCCACGTCGAAGAGGTAGTCGTTGACCTCGGGGTCGAACTGGAGCGAACTCACGTAGGCCGTACCCGCTCCGGCCGCCATCGCCTCGCGCCACCATTCGCGATCGGTAACGCGTGCGGGCGTGTCGGCGCCCGTGGCGGCGACCACGGCGCCGCGCGCGTCGGCCAAGACCACGCGCAGGTAATAACCGGACTCCCCGGCCCATTCTTGCAAGTAGGCGGCGGTCCGGGGCCGGCCGCGCGCCGCCCGATCCGTCGCGCCGGCGTCGGGCCGGTTGGCCGCTTCGATCGCCTGGCGCACCTGGGTCGGCACCAGCGCCAGCCGCACGGCTCGGTCGATTTCCGTGTCGACGGCGGCGGCGATGCGGATGGCGGTCGAGCGGGCGATCTCCTGGAAGCCGTTGCCGATGGCCTGCTTCAAGCTTTCGGTGCTGTAGCGGTAGGTCGCCCAGAGGGCGGCGACGCCGGGCAGGATGCCGACGATCAACAGCGCGACGAAGAATTTCGTTTGCAGCGTGCCGGTGCGTGGGGGGCGATCCATCGGTCAATCTCGCGGTCGATCTCGCGATCGTTTTCAGCGATCAGGCGGTCAAGCCGTACTTGGCCATGCGATACCGCAGCGTGTTGCGGGTGACTTTGAGCAGGCGGCTGGCCTCGGAAACGTTGCCGTGCGTCCGCTCGAGCGCTTCTTGCAGGAGGGCGCGCTCCAGTTCTTCGGCAGAGAGGCCGAACGACAGGAGCGAAGGGTGCAACGGACCCGTGCCGTTGGATGCCTCGATGGCCCGGCCGGCCGACGCGTCGTGCAGGTAGGCCGGCAGGTGCTCCGGCAGCACCTCGCCCTCCCGGCAGGTGATCGTCAGCCACTCGGCGACATTGTGTAATTCGCGCACGTTACCCGGCCAGTGGTGACGTTTGAGCAGGGCCAGGGCCTCGGCAGAGACGCCGCGCAGCCGGACGCCGCGTTCCCGCGTCGCCTGCTCCAGAAACGTGGCGAGCAGCAGGGGGAGGTCTTCGGGCCTCTCACGGAGCGGGGGCAGGTGCACGTGGCACACTTGAATCCGATAGTACAGGTCTTCGCGGAACCGGCCCGTCTTGATCAGGTCCGGCAGGGATTGGTTCGTCGCGCAGACGATGCGAAGGTCCACGTGCACGCCGCGGACGCCGCCCAGCGGCTCGACGGTATGATTGTCCAGGACCCGCAACAGCTTGGCCTGGGCGTTCGGGCTCATCTCGCCGATTTCGTCCAGAAACAGCGTCCCGCGGTCGGCCAATTGGAACTTGCCCGGCTTGGCGGCCTTGGCGTCGGTGAAGGCGCCTTTCTGATGGCCGAACAACTCGGATTCGAGCAGCGACTCGGGAATGCCGGCGCAGTTCACGGCCACGAAGGGCCCGGCGGCGCGGGCACTCGCATAGTGGATGGCGCGGGCGAACAGCTCCTTGCCCGTGCCGCTTTCGCCGGTGACGAGGACGGTGGCGTCGGTGGCGGCGATCTGCCCGGCCAACCGCTTCAACTCGGCCATGCGGGGGGAGCGGCTGACGATCCGGTCCAGGCCGAACCGCTCCCCCAAGCCGGCGCGCAGGACGCGATTGTCTTGCGCGAGGCGGCGCAGCTCGAGCGCCCGCGTGAGAACGATCTTGAGCTCGTCGTTGTCGACCGGCTTGGCGATGTAGTCGTAGGCGCCCTTGCGCATGGCCTCCACGGCCGACTTGACCGTGCCGAAGCCGGTGATGATCACGACGGGCACGTCGGGCAGCAGACGGTGGGCCGCCTCCAGGACCTCGAGGCCGGAGGTCGCGCCCAATTGCAGGTCGGTGACGATCAGATCGAGACGGGGGAGTTCCGAGAGGAGCGCGATGCCTTCTTCGCCCGATGTGGCCTGGTGCAGTTCGTAGCCTTCCGGCTTGAGGACCAGTTCCAGCAGCCGCCGCATCCGTTCTTCGTCTTCGATGACGAGCAGCGACGGGGGACGCATAGGCTGCCTCCTGTCCGCCTGGGGCGCGGCGCGGGAACCGGCTCCTAGCTTACCGCAGGGCCCGGCCTCCCGCAAGGAAGGGACAGGCGCGCGTTCAGACCGGCGCTTCCGGCCAGGCGATCGTAAATTCCGTGCCGCGCCCCTCGTGGGTCTCGACCCCGATCGTGCCGCCGTATTTGGACAGGATTTGGTAGACGATGCTCAGGCCCAAGCCCGTGCCCTTGCCCGGCTCCTTCGTGGTGAAAAACGGATCGAAGATTTTGCCGACGAAGGCCTTGGGGATGCCGGGCCCGTTGTCGGCAATACGCACCCGCACACAGCCTCCGTCTCGGTCGATCGCCAGCCGCAGCATGCCGTGCCCGCCCATCGCCTGGAAGGCGTTGACGATCAGATTCATGAACACCTGCTGGACTTCCTCGGGCTTGGCCAGGATGCGCGGAACCGGATGATAACGCGTGACGATCTCGATGTCGTCGGAGACCTGGGTCATGCGCGCGAGTTTGAGGGCGTCTTCGAGGGCCTGTTGTACGTCGACCGCCTGGCCGCTTTCGGCGGCCCCGGGGGAGGAGTAGCGCGCGAAGTTTTTGATCACCGAGGCCATGTGGCGGCAATGCTTCACGATGTCTTTGGCGTACGCGCGGGCCACGGCCGCGTCCGTTTCGTCTTCCAACGTCTGGGCCAGGCCCATGATGACGAAGAGCGGATTGTTGACTTCGTGGGCGATGCCGGCCGTCAACGTGCCCATGCCGGCCAGCTTTTCGGCGCGGATGAGCTGGTCCTGGAGGTGCCGCTCGCTGGTGACGTCGCGCAAGGCGATGCCGACGCGGGAATCCCCGTTGAGCCCCGCGTTGACCCGAAAGAGGCGCCGGCGGAAGGAACGGCCCCCGATCCGTATGTCCTGCAACACCGATGAAACGGCGTCAGGCAGGTCGGACAGGTGCGGCGCCAAGGGATCGCGGCTGGCCTGCTCCGGGGGCCGGACCGCCGGCGCTGCCGGCTCGTTTGTTCCTGCCAGGACCTGTTCGAAATCGCGCACGACCGGGTCCCGCGCCGCCGGCTCGATCCGAACCACGTCGAAAAAGTCCCGCCCAAGCCAGGCTTCCCGAGGGACCTCCAAGGCGCGCAGCGCTTCGGCGTTGACGTATTCGACCGTCCGATCCGGCTTGGCGATCACCACGCTTTCCGGAAGGCTGTTGAGGATCTTTTCGTTGTACTCCTTCAGAAAGCGCACCTCGGAGGTTTTGGCCGCCACTTGATCTTCCAGTCCGGCGAAGGCGGAGGCCAGCCGCCGGTTCATGGCGTTGAACTCGTCGGCCAGGCGTTCGATTTCGTCGCCGGTGCGGATGACGATCGGCTCGGTCAACTCGCCTTGCCCGATCCGCGCGGCATGGTCCTGGAGCGCTTGAATCGGCACGACGATGCGGTGGGCGGCGAAATAGCCGATGGCGCCCAAGAGGCCGATCGCCACCAGACCGGCCGCCGCGATCCACCCCAGCAGGCTGCGGGTCGGCGCGAAGATTTCCTCCGACGCCTGCCAGGCGAAACTGTGCCACAGGAGGCCCGTCGAGGCTTTCGTCACGAGGCTGGTGTCCTGGAGCGGGGAAAAGCCGATGATCGAGACGTCGCGGCCCCCGTGCCCGTCGCCTGCGGCCTTGACCCAGCCGGCCTGCGGCCCCGTGACGCTCTCCACCAGGGTGGCGTCGCTCACGCGCGTGCCGGTCGGCAGAATGGGGCAGACGATCACCGTCCCCCGCGAATCGATCAGCATGACGTGGCCGGTTTTGCCGAACCGCACCGGCTGGGTGGCCGGCCGAAAGAACTCCTTGGCGTCGTACACGCTGTGGAGCCAGCCGAGGACCGACGCGTTCGCGGGGTCGCGGATCGGCACGGCGAGCGTGAAGACATAGGCGTTGAATCGGTCGTCGAAAAAGACGGTGGAAAGGGAGGTGCGGCCGAGTCGATCCTTGCCGCCGGGCGGCGGGGCCGCGGATGGGCGCGCATCCGCCTGCCGGTAGGCCGGCAGGCCGCCGGTGCTGACGTTGAGCAGCACGGCGCCCTCACGGTCGGTCACGAAGATGGCACGGAGCGGCCCGGCGTCGGAAGGATCGTCGTCGTACCCCTGGGTCTTAGCGAACCGTTGCAAGACCTCCAAGGCGGCGACGGCGGTGGGAGAGGAAGCGGATGGCGCGACGCGCGGCGTCTCCGGGGTTGCGGCATCCCACTGGGCCGCCTCGTGCGCCAAAAGGGCGTCGATGCGGTCCGGGCTCCTGCCCCGGTAGCGGGCATTCCGGGCGGCCAGCGCGGTGACGACGGCTTCGTTGGAGGCCAAGCGGGTTCGGCGCAGGATCTCGCCGTTCATCATGAGATCCAACGAATGGGCCGTTTCGCCGGCGAGCGCCCGGAAATTCGCGCCGATCACCGCTTCCAGCTCGGCGGTGCTCTGCGAATAGGCGAACAGCAGGCCCAAACACAGGGGGATGGCGCCCGCGCTGACGATCGACAGCGTGATCTTGCGTTGGAGCCCGAGGCGCATCTCAGGACGCAAGGATTTCGCGGCTCTCCACGGCCTTTTTGATCGTCGCGACGAGTTGGTCCCGGTCCACCGGCTTCACAAGGTAATCGACGACGCCTTGCTTCAGCAGCGAGGTGGCCATGTTCAGGTCGGGGAAGCCCGTCAGGACGACCAGCGGCGTGTTGGGAAATTGCTGGCGGAAGTAGGCGATGGCTTCGATGCCGTTCACCCGCGGCATGCGGATGTCGCAGAGGATGGCATCCACCATCATCGGATTGTCGCCGGTATTGAGGAGGCGGATCGCGTCCTCGCCGTTTTCCGCTTCGAGGACCTCGTATTTGGCCTTCTCCAGATGCATGCGGACGACCTTGCGAATGTCGGTTTCGTCGTCCACGATCAAGACCCGGCCGAACTGGGGACGCGTGGCGTAGAACATGGCGACCTCCTTGCGTGACGCCAGCCCTGCGCCGACGGCGCAGGGCCGGTCCGGTGAACTGCTGATCGATGATCTGAGCAAGTTGCAGGCCGGTATAAGGCGATAAGCGACACGAGCGAAATGGCACGGGTTTCGTCGTGAGGGCGGAAAGCCACGGGCCTTGGGAACGGTTACGTTGGTGGAAGGCGGCCACTTCGGCAGGTTGAAAACCACCAGCGGTGACGATTCAGCCGAAGCCGGTCAGCCTTTTGGGACTTTGGACGAGGTCTGCTTCAGCGCAAGGGCGACGTTCCGGCGCAGGCCGCCGTGCGTGGCGCGGCGGATCGGGCTGGTGCGAAAACGGGCCGCAAATGCCTGTTGGTCGAGGGCCGACAGGGCTTCGAGATTCGGGGCGAGGGTGTCGGGAGATGGCTGGAAGGCCGGCTCGGACGTTGGGGAAGCCTGCGCATTGTAGGGACAGACGTCGAGGCAGTCATCGCAGCCGAAAATTCGGTTACCGAGCTTCGGGGCCAAGTCGTCCGGAATCGCGTCGCCGGGCTTGTGCAACTCGATCGTGAGATAGGCGATGCAGCGGCGCGCGTCCACTACATAGGCCTCCGCAATAGCGCCGGTCGGGCAGGCCTTGATGCAGAGCGTGCAGGAACCGCAGAGGTCCGCGCCCGGTTCGTCGGCCGGCAGATCGAGCGTCGTGAGGATTTCGCCCAAGAGGAGCCAGGAGCCGAACCGAGGCGAGACTAAGTTGGAATGTTTGCCGATCCAGCCAAGCCCGGCCTGCTCCGCCCAGGCCTTCTCCATCACCGGACCCGTGTCCACGTAGGCTCTGGTTCGTGCATCCGGGGCGAGGCGGCGGATCCGGTCTTCGAGAGCGGCGAGGCGCGCCGAGAAAACCCGGTGATAGTCTTCGCCCCAGGCATAGCGGGCGATCCGTCCGAAGCCGGGCCGTTCGTCGGCCCGATGCCCGGAGTAGTAGTTCAGTCCGAGGGAGACGATCGAACGGCAGCCGGGCAAGACGCGGGTCGGATCGCTGCGGCGTTCCGGCTCGCGGGCCATCCAGGCCATGAGGCCGTGATAGCCAAGGCGGAGCCATTCGGTCAGTCGCCGCCGGCGTTCCCGCTCCGGCGAATCGGGGGCGGTGTCGGTCATGGCCTCGACCCGGCTGATGCCGACGGCGTCGAACCCGAGCGTCGCGGCCTCGCGCTTGATGGATTCGGCGAGACTCATTGGAAGCCCTCAGCGGGCCGGAGGTGCGGGAACGGCGGGCGGTGCAGGGGGAGGGGGAAGAGAGGCCGAGCAGTCGAAGCGGACTTGAAATTGCGCCGAACAATGGCCGGTCTTGCACGCGCTGCAGGTGCCGGTGATGCGGGTTTTCCAATCCGTCTGTTTCTCGTCGAAGCGGCATTGCGTATTGCCGCCTTTGGAAATGGTCGTCCAGGGGTTGGTCGTCCCGGGCAGCGAGGCCACCACGCAGCTCGGCGGGATCGGAATGGTGCAGGAGTGTTTGCCCTGTCCCTTTTCCATCCCGAACGAACAGTTGGCTTCCGTCGTGGCCTGGCCGCTGCCTATCGGCGGGGACTGGGCGTGGGCCTGGCCGGCGCCGATGCAGCCGGCCGCGAGGGCGAACACCAGCGCCATCGTGGAGCGGCAAGCGCGCATCGAAAACGAAGACCGCGGACGTGTCGTCATGGCGGGCGGGATCGTATCATAGGGCGATTGCTTGCCGTCAACCGAGGCTCCGCGTACAATCCCCCCCGACCGGAGTCTGAAACGAGGCGATGCCGTCGCTGATCCCCAAATTTTCCGACCAAGACGTTCCTGTCATCCCGCCGGAACGCCAGTCCGTCATCTATGCGGACCGGGTCGAGGTGCTCTATCGCGGCAGCCGCGACGCGTCGCTCGTCTCCATGCTGAACAGCGTGCTCGTGGCTGTCGTGTTGCACGGTGTGGCGTCGATGGCCGTCCTCGTGCCCTGGGTCGGGTACATCTTCACGGCGGCCATCGGGCGTATGGCTCTCAGCGCCCGGTACTGGCGGGCGGCGGACCGCAAGGAGCGGGCGGCGGCATGGGGCCAACGGTACATTATCCTGTCCGGCCTGCTCGGACTCGGTTGGGGGATCGGCGCCGTCCTGTTCTTCCCCGTCGAATCCCTCGTGCACCAGATCTTCGTCATCTTCGTGCTGGCCGGCATGGGCGCCGGGGCCGCCACCTACCTGTCGTCGATCAAGCTCGCCTTCGCGAGTTTCTTCATTCCATTGCTCCTGCCGATCATGGTCCGGCTGATCACGATAGGCGACGAAGCGCATCTGTTCATGGGCATCATGGGCGGGCTTTACATGGTGGCCCTGTGGGCGACGGCCAGCCGCATGTATCTGACGATCCTGACATCGCTCAATCTGCGCCACGAGAACCGGGAGTTGATCGCGTATCTCACGACCGCCAAGGACGATGCGGACCGGTTGAACGACGATCTCAAGGCCGAAATCGCCCAGCGGCGCCAGGCGGAAGCGGCCTTGCGCGAGAGCGAAGAGCAGTTGCGGCACTCGCAGAAGATGGAGGCGGTCGGCAAGTTGGCGGGCGGCGTGGCGCACGAATTCAACAATCTGCTCCAGGTCATCCGGGGCTATTGCTTTTTCCTCCAGGACGAAGCCGGGCCGCGCGACGCGATCCGGCGGGACGTCGAGGCCATTCAGGAGACCGTCGACCGCGCGTCGAACTTGACCGGCCAACTGCTGGCTTTCAGCCGGCGGCACGTGACCATGCCGCGCGTGCTGGATCTGAACGCCCAGATCATGGAGCAGTATCGGATGCTGCAACGGCTGATCGGCGAAGACATCACGCTGGACGTGCAGTTGGAGCCGCGGCTGGGGCGCATCAAGGCCGATCCGGCGCAGGTCGGACAGGTCCTCTTGAATCTGGTCAACAATGCCCGCGACGCCATGCCCAAGGGCGGCACCCTGACGATTGCCACGGCCAATCGTCCCTTGCCGGATGCAGAGCCCGGCGCGGCGGCCGTGCCCTACGTGGCACTCACGGTCATGGACACGGGCGCCGGCATCCCGCCGGAGATTGTGGACCGGATCTTCGAGCCGTTCTTCACGACCAAGGAAGTCGGGAAGGGGACGGGGCTGGGCCTCTCCACGGTCTATGGGCTGGTGACGCAGGCCGGCGGGCAGATTCGCGTCCACAGTCAAGTCGGCAAGGGCACCACCTTTACGGTGTTTTGGCCGAAGGTCGGCGAGGTCGAATCGGTGCCGGGCGATGCGCCGGCCACGGCGCCGGTGCCACGCGCCTCGGCTACGGTGCTCCTGGTCGAAGACGACGAGGCGGTGCGCCGGCAGCTTGGCCTGGCTTTGGAGCGGCAGGGCTATCGGGTACTGGAGGCGGGGGACGGGCGGCAGGCCTTGCACGTGGCGGCTGGCCATACGGCGCCGATCCACCTCTTGGTGACTGACGTGGTGATGCCGAACATCGGCGGGCGCGAATTGGCCGGGCAACTGACGGCGGCGCGTCCGGCCTTGCGGACTATCTACGTGTCGGGCTTTCCCGCCGGCCAAGAGGATGAACGGGCGATGACGGGGCCGGCCGCGGCCTATCTGCAAAAACCCTTCACCCCGGACCGCCTCGTGCGGACCGCGCACGAGCTGTTGCACCCCGGCGCCGCGACGATCGATGGCTGATGCAAAGTCCGACATGGCGCGCGAGCGGCAAATCCGGGCCGAACAGGTCCGCATCCTCCATACCGGCGCCCTGGCGACTTTTCTCGCAAGCTTCTTCAACGCCGGCTTGTTGGTGTTCGTGCAGCGGGAGGTGATCGCTCCGACGGTCGTCTACGGATGGCTGGCTTACATCCTGGCGGTGATGGCCGGTCGCGCGGGCCTGGTCGTATGGTACCGGCGTGCATCCGAAGCCGACCGAGTGGAGCAGGCCGAACGGTGGGAGCGACTCTATACGGTCGGAACGGCACTGGCCGGTTTAGCCTGGGGTGCCGCCGGGCTGCTCCTGTACGCGCCCGCTTCCCCGGCGCATCAGGCCTTTCTCGCCTTTGTCATCGGCGGCATGGCGGCGGGCGGGGCGGCGGTGTTGTTCCCCAGCTTGCCCTCCGCCGCCTCCTACATCGCGTTGACCTTGCTGCCGACGGCGATCCCCTACGTGCGGGCCGACGACGTCATGCACCAGGCCATGGGGGCGATGGTGCTGCTCTACTTGCTGATGCTCTTGGGGAGCGCGGTCCGAACGAATCACAACCTGCGCGTGGCCATCGGGTTGCGCTTTGAGAATGAGGACTTGGTGCGGGGGCTGCGTGGGGAGATCGACCAGCGCCGGCAAGTCGAGGCGGTACTTCGGAGCAGCGAAGAGCAGTTGCGGCATGCGCAGAAGATGGAGGCGGTCGGCAAGTTGGCGGGCGGCGTGGCACACGAATTCAACAACCTGCTTCAGGTGATCCGGGGGTATTGTTTCTTTCTCCAGGACGAGGCCGGCCCGCGCAGTCCCATGAGTCGGGACATCGAAGCCATTCAGGATACGGTCGATCGCGCATCGAATCTCACGAGCCAACTCCTGGCCTTCAGCCGGCGGCAGGTGGCGATGCCCCGCGTGCTGGACCTCAACGCCCAGATCATGGAGCAGTACCGCATGCTCAAGCGGTTGATCGGCGAGGATATCGTGTTGGACGTGCAGTTGGAGCCGCGGCTCGGTCTGATCAAGGCCGACCCGACGCAGGTCGGGCAGGTGCTCTTGAATCTGGTCAACAATGCCCGCGACGCCATGCCCAAGGGCGGCACCCTGACCATCTCGACCGGCCATCGCACCCTGCCCGAATCGGAGACGCCCGCGACGTCCGACACCCCGCCCGTTCCCTACGTGGCCCTCATGGTGACGGATACCGGCGCCGGCATTCCGCCGGAGATTCTCGACCGGATCTTCGAGCCGTTTTTCACGACCAAGGAAGTCGGGAAGGGGACGGGGCTGGGCCTCTCCACGGTCTATGGACTGGTCACGCAGGCCGGTGGGCAGATTCGCGTCCAGAGCCAAGCCGACAAGGGCTCGACCTTTTCCGTCTATTGGCCGCGGGTCAGCGAAGAGGTGGCGGAGCCGGTGTCAGCCGTTGTGCCGGAACCGGTCCCACGCGCGTCGGCGACCGTCTTGTTGGTCGAAGACGACGAAGCCGTGCGCCGGCAACTGCGTCTGGCGTTGGAGCGGCAAGGCTACCAGGTATTGGAGGCGGGGGACGGGCGGCAGGCCTTGCACGTGGCGGCGGGCCATGTAGCGCCGATCCATCTCTTGGTCACCGATATGGTCATGCCGAACCTGGGCGGACGCGAACTGGCCGCGCAATTGACGGCGGCGCGGCCGGCCTTGCGGACGATCTATGTGTCGGGGTTTTCGGCCGGCGTGGAAGACCAGGTCAGCCTGGCCGGTTCGGCAGCGACCTATTTGAAAAAACCCTTCACCCCGGACCGCCTCGTGCGGACCGCGCATGCCCTGCTTCGGGCCGAGTCCTAACCGGTGCAACGGAACAGTTTCGGCCCCATGCGAAACGGGCTCTTCTTGCTCTTGGCGGCACTCGTCATCGGCCTCGCGGCCCCGGACAAGGCCTCGTCCGGATCGGACGAATTGAGAGTGGAAGACGATCCGGGCGGCGGGCTGCACGCCGCCGCCGTGCTGACCTTGCCCGTGCCGCCGGCCGTCGTCCAAGCCGTGCTCACGGACTACGAACGTTGGCCGGTCCTTTTCGGCGTGCAGATGCGGATCGGCCGGATCGAGCGCCGGCCCGACCACGTGCTCACCGATCTCTATATCCGGCACCCCATTTTGCCGGGCGAGCGCCGCCTCATGTGCGAGAACCGCGTTCCGCCGGGCGGCGGGCTGGTGACGACCCTGGTCGAGGGAGACTTTCGGCGCTACGCGCGGACGTGGCGGCTGGCCGAAGACGGCGACCCGGGCCGGACGAAAGCCAGGTTCAACCTGGTCGTGGACGTCAAGACCCTCGCCCCCGACTGGATGGTGTCCATCGAGCTGCAACGGCAGCTCGAAAAGCATTTCCGCATTTTGCGGGAGATGGCCGCGGAGCAGGCGGCGCGTCAGGCGGCCGGAAAGTGAAATTCGGCCAGTTCGGCGCCGTCGAGCCCCGACTTCACCAGGCCGGACACGTCCAACCCCCGCTCGACCTTCCGGATCGCGTCCAGCGTCGTTCTGGTGCTGGGATGTTTCGGCACGAAGAGGGTGCAGCAGTCCTGATCGGGCTCGATGGAAATCTCGAAGGTGCCGACGGCCCTCGCCTGATCGGTGATCTCGACCTTGTCCATGCCGATCAGCGGCCGCAAGATCGGCAATGTCGCCGCGTCGCTCACCACGCTCAGGTTCTCCGGCGTCTGGGAGGCGACCTGTCCCAAACTGTCTCCCGTGACCAGCCCCCAGCAGCCTTCCTTCCGGGCCAGCTCCTCCGCGATGCGGAGCATCATGCGCCGGTAGAGGACCACGCGGACCGGCGCGGGCGCTCCTAAGACGATCTGCCGCTGAATCTCGCCGAAGGGCACCAGGTACAGCCGCGAATAGAGTTGGTGGCGGGTCAGCAGCTCGGCCAGCTCGCGGACTTTCTCTTCCGACGCGCGGCTCAAGTAGGGCCGCCCGTGAAAATGGACAAAAACCGCCTTGCAGCCGCGCTTCATCATGCGATAGGCGGCGACGGGCGAGTCGATGCCGCCCGAGAGGCAACAGGCGACCTTGCCGCTGATGCCGACCGGCAAGCCGCCGGGGCCCGGTTCTTTGTGCAGCGAATAGTAGGCGTCGCGGTCGAGCAGTTCGACGTGGATCGTCAGGTCCGGCCCCGTGAGGCGCACTTTTTTCCCGGTAACGTCGCAGACGTGGGCGCCGATCTCCCGCTCGACGTCCACGGAAGTGAAGGGGAGGCGCTTCTCCGCGCGCTTGGCCGACACCCGAAAGGTGGCGAAGTCGCTTGTCCGCACGGCCTCGCCGACCGCGGCCTTGAGCGGGGCCAAGTCCGGCTTGTCCCAGCGGAGGGGGACCGAATGGGCCAGCGCAAACGACGTGATGCCGAAGGTGCGGGCCAGGCGCGCTTTGACCTCCTCCCACGGCGTCTCGTCCTTGAGTCGGACGCGGATGCGTCCGGTGAGGGCCTCCACGGCAACGCCGCCGAGGCCTTTCAGCGCCAGCCGGAGGTGCGTGACCAGCTTCTGTTCGAAAAACGGCCGGTTCCGCCCCTTCAGCGCGAGCTCATGGTAGTGGACGATGGCGCACTTCATGGTTAGGCGTGAAAGGTGAAAAGTGAAAGGTGAAAAGTGAAAAGTCAAAAGTCAGACGTGCGGGAAAGATAACAACACGGATGACGGGAATCATAATCACACAGCGTTCCGAAGGTGCCGCACAAGGCCGCTTATGAGCCGATCGATGTGCTCAAGTTTGATGTCGAGGTCCGCCCATTGCTTGTCGGACAGGCAATGCAGGCGACGGGCTATTTCTAAATGGGTATCGAGTTCGCTGAGAGAACCTTTGGCAATGTGAAGAAAGTTGAGGAACTCTTTTTTTGTTTGTCGCGCCGCGCCCTCGGCAATGTTACTGGGGATGCTTACAGCCGCCCTGCGTATTTGGTCCGTGAGGCTGTAACGTTCTGTGACCGGAAAGTCAGCGGATGCTTGGTAGATTGCAATGACCAGCTCCACGGATGCACTCCACGCAGCGAGTTTCTTGTGCGGTTTATTCATGATCGGGCTGCTCTAGGTCTCCCCTTTCACTTTTCACCTTTTACTGCTCACTGGCTTCCAGGAGGCGCTCGGCGTCGATGGCGGCCATGCAGCCGGAGCCGGCGGCCGTCACGGCCTGGCGGTAACGGGCGTCCTGCACGTCCCCCGCGGCGAAGACACCGGGAACGTTCGTCGCCGTCCCGTTCTTGGTGAGGATGTACCCCTTCGCGTCCATCTCGATCAGACCGTTGAAGAGGTCCGTGTTGGGCTTGTGGCCGATGGCCACGAAGACGCCGGCGCAGGCCAGATCGCTTGTCTTGCCGGTGACGAGGTTGCGGAGCCGCACGCCGGTCACCGTGTCGCCGCCCAAAATATCCTCCACGGCGGAGTTCCACACGAACGAAATCTTCTCGTTCTGCATCGCGCGGTCCTGCATGATCTTGGAGGCCCGGAGCTTGTCCCGCCGGTGGACGAGGGAGACCCGCGTAGCGAACTTCGTCAGAAAATTCGCCTCTTCCATCGCGCTGTCGCCGCCGCCGACCACGACGAGGTCCTTGCCGCGGAAAAAGTAGCCGTCGCAGGTCGCGCAGGTCGAGACGCCGCGGCCGGTCAAGCGCGATTCGTTCGGGAGGCCGAGATGGATGGCCGAGGCCCCGGTGGCGATGATCAGCGTGCGCGTCTGCACCCGGTCCTCGCCGTCGATGGTGAGGGTGAAGGGGCGTGCGGCGAGGTCGGCGGCCGTCACTTCGCCGAAACGGAATTCCGTCCCGAATCGTTCGGCCTGCGCGCGCATTTCCTTCATGAGTTCGGGGCCCATGATGCCGCGGGAAAAGCCGGGGTAGTTTTCGACCTCGGTCGTGGTGGTCAACTGGCCGCCGGCTTGCAGACCCTCGATCAGCAGCGGCGCGAGGTTGGCCCTGGCCGCATAGACGGCCGCGGTCAGTCCGGCCGGCCCCGATCCGATGATGACGACGTTCCGCATGGGCGGGAATCTAACACAGAACGGAGTGGACAAAAAGGCCGGCGTCGGTGAGGCACGAACTTGTCACGCCGGGACGTTGGCGCTAGACTCTTGAGCCGGTTGGCCGGGCCGATGGTCTTGAGAGGCGTCGATGCCGAGGAACGACCAGGTCACCAGAGAAGAGTCAGATGAAGATGCGGATTGCTGATATTCCCCGATGCATTGTGATTGCCGGTCCCAATGGTGCGGGCAAGACCACATTTGCAAAGGAATTTCTCCCTCGCGAGGCGGGCATTGTGCATTTCGTCAATGCCGATCTGATTGCCGGTGGGTTGTCGCCCCTGCGCCCAGACCTGGCGGCGCGGCGAGCGGGACGTCTTGTCCTGACAGAACTTTCCAAGCTGGCAAGGGCACGTGAAGACTTCGCTTTTGAAAGTACCTTGAGCGGACGGACATATCTTCGACTGCTCAAACAGTGGAAAGTTGCCGGTTATCGGATTGAGATGGTATTTTTGTCCCTCCCATCGGTTCATCTGGCGCTTCAACGTATTGCCGTCCGAGTAAGGCAGGGAGGCCACGATGTGCCGAGGGTTGATGTCATCAGGCGGTTCGACCGAAGCTGGAGAAATTTCCGAACGCTGTATTGTCCGTTGGCCGATGCGTGGGCGGTCTATGACAATTCCGGTGATACGCCGCGATTGCTGGAGGAGAGCCTGTGAAACCGACACATGGCAAAGCGGAGACTAAGCGGTTTGTCGCGAACGTAGGACGGGCGCTCCGTCGGGCCGCGAAGGTCGCTCGCAAAACAGCGCGGACCCATCACACCCCTCTCTATATCTGGCGAAACGGAAAAGTTGTCGCCACGAAACCCTAACTCTCTTCGCTCTTCTAACCAAGGGCGTGCAGCTCGGTGTAGAGCATCTTGACCGCCCTGCGGGTCTCACGGATCGGCTGCGTGCCGTCCAGGACGTAATCGGCGGCGCGGAGGCGGCTTTGCTCGTCGCGCTTGTCACGTGCAGGCGAGATGGGTATGCTTTGCCGCCGGTTGGCCGGGCCGATAGTCTTGAGAGGCGTCGATGCCGAGGAACGACCAGGTTATTCGCCTGCTGCGGCTCCTCCAGGCTCTGGAGCGGTCTCGCCGGGGGCTGACGCTGGATGAACTCCTGCGCGCGCTGCCCGAAGACTTCGCCCGCCATCCGCGAACCCTCCGCCGCGATCTCGTCGCGTTGGAACTCGCCGATGTGCCGCTGATCCACGAACGGGTGGACGGTGTCTCGCGCTGGCGGTTGATGGACGGGTTTCGCGCCATTCACCTGCCCGCCTTTTCCCCCACGGAACTCATGGCCCTCGTCTTGAGCCACCATGTGATGCAGCCTCTGGAGGGGACCCAAGTGCAGGCCGCCCTGGACTCGGCCCTGAAAAAAGCCGCCGAAGCCCTGCCCCCGGCCGGACGTGACCTGGCCGAGCGCCTCCACGGCCTGTTCTCCGTCGGTCTTGGCCCGCACAAAAGCTATCGCGCCCATCGGGAGACGGTGGATCGGCTCGCCCAGGCCATCACCCGGAAGAAAACCGTCCAACTCCGCTACTTTTCCGCCTCGCGCGTCAAGACGACCCGCCGGGAAGTGGACCCCTACCGTCTCTGGTACGCCTCCGGCGGCCTGTACCTGATCGGCTACTGTCATCTGCGGAAAGAACCCCGGTTGTTCGCCGTCGAGCGGATCAAGGCCCTGACGTTGACGGACCATCCCTACCAATTGCCCATTGGATTCGACCTGGAGCACTTTGTGGAGGATGCCCTGACCGTCATGCGGGGGCCTCGAATCGAGGTCGAACTGCTCTTCGACAAGCCCACCGCCGCCTGGGCGAAAGATCGCATCTGGCACCCCAGCCAGAAAATCGAGACGCTGAAAGGCGGGTGCATGCGGATGACGCTGGCCGTGGCGGATACGCGCGAGCTGCTCGGCTGGGTGTTGAGCTTCGGCGCGGGCGTGGAAGTCGTCCAGCCAGACAGTCTCAAAGCCGCCGTCCGTCAGGAGGCGAAAAAAATTCTTGAGGGGGCGGGAAAATGACCTCCGTTGTCACGCGCGGGTGCTAAACTCGCGCCGTCACAGAAAGGGAGGCGGTCATGTGGATCAACGGAATGGTGATGGCACTGGTGCTCTGGAGCACGACAGCCTGGGCGCAGACCGATTTCGACTCCAAGTACGAGCGGGACTACAACATCTTCACCCCCACCAACCGGTATCAGCCGGACAACCCGATCAATCCGGCGAACGCCTACGATCCGAACAATCCCTTCAATCCGGTCAACCGCTACGACCCAGCCAATCCTGTCAACCCGAGCAACCGATACAGCCCGAACAATCCGTTCAATCCGGCGAATCAATACAACCCAGACAACCCATTGAACCCGGCAAATCGGTACAATCCCAATACGCCGTTCAAACCTCTGAACTCGGCTCCGTCGCCGGACCGATGAGCGTAAGACAGGGGGTTTGAGGTGACCATGAAGAGTCAAGATGCATTCCCCAAGTGGTTCGAGCAAGCCACCGGCCACGAGCCCTACCCGTTTCAGATTCGCTTTGCTTGTGGAACGACTTTGCCTGAACTGGTCGATGTGCCGACGGGACTGGGGAAAACGGCGATGGCGATGCTGGGGTGGCTGTGGCAGAGACGTTTCGCTGAAGAGCGAGTCAGGCGTACAACTCCGAGGCGGTTGGTGTATTGCCTGCCGATGCGGGTGCTTGAGCTTCATCGGATAATGATTGAGGCATAGAGGAACAGACAACATGGGCACAGCAAAGCCTGACTTCGATGAGCTATTTGAAGATCTCACGGAGAATAAGCCGTTTCCGTGGCAAAGAAGGCTTTACGGCGAGTTAGTGCAGAAACAATTCCGTACAAAGTGTGATGTTCCTACGGGTCTCGGAAAGACGTCGGTCATCGCCATTTGGCTTCTGGCCTTAGCCCACCACGCGCAGAATGGGTCTCTTGATGGATTCCCGCGCCGACTGGTGTACGTGGTGAATCGAAGAACCGTTGTGGATCAGGCCACCCGCGAAGTGGAACGTTTGCGAGATGCGCTTACTGGCAAACCCAAACTCAAACCAGTGGCAGACGCACTACGAGCCCTTTCGATTCAGCCAGAAGGCCAACCTCTTGCGATCAGCACGTTGCGCGGTCAGTTTGCGGACAACGCTGAATGGCGCAACGATCCCGCAAGGCCTGCCGTGATCGTTGGCACAGTGGATATGGTGGGGAGCCGCCTGCTGTTCAGCGGTTATGGATGTGGTTTCAAGAGCAAACCGCTGCACGCCGGCTTTCTTGGACAAGATGTGCTCTTCATTCATGATGAAGCCCATCTTGAACTGCCCTTTCAGACGCTCGTCATGGGAATTCGTGCGGAGCAGGAGCGTTGCCGTGAATTCGGTGTCTTCCACGTCATGGAATTGACTGCAACGTCAAGGGCGAACCAGACAGGCGAAAGTCCAATCTTTACCGAGGAAGACCTGAATGATCCAATTGTTATCAAGCGCTGTAAGGCTAGCAAAAGCCTTAGTCTTCAACCTGTGGAAGAAAAGAAAAAGCTGTCTGACAAGGTAGCTGAACTTGCATTGAAGCATGAGAAGAGTGGTCAGGCCATCTTGGTCTTTCTCCATGAACTCGCTGACCTCGAAAAAGTGAGGCGTAAGCTGGAGAGCACCAAGCAACAGGTCCAGGTGCTTACGGGAACCTTGCGGGGACTAGAGAGAGACAAGTTAGCGAAGGAAGACCAAATCTTTGCCCGATTCATGCCGAAGCCAGAAGTGAAACCTAAGCCAGGTACCGTGTACCTCGTTTGTACATCAGCCGGAGAAGTGGGGGTGGATATCTCTGCTGACCATATGGTCTGCGATCTCACGCCGTTCGATAGCATGGCTCAGCGCCTCGGTCGTGTGAACCGCTTTGGGGATGGCGCTGCCTCTGTTGATGTTGTGCACGTGGCATCCAAAAAGGAGAAGGAAGTCTCGGAAGCTGGCAATCCTGGATCAGATAATGATGCAGCCGATCAAAGAACAAGTCACGCCGAAGAATCCGCTGGAGAGGAGATCGCGGAAGACGATGGATCAAAGGAGAAGAACGAGGAGCGGTCGCCATTGGAACTAGCGATTGAGCGGACTCGGTTATTGTTAGGCAAACTACCACCACAGACCGACGGCTCTTTTGACGCAAGTCTGGCGGCGCTGCGTGGCTTGCCGGAAGCCGAGCGGTTGGCCGCGTTTACACCACCATCAGTGATCTCTCCTACGACCGACATTCTGTTTGACGCGTGGGCGCTGACATCGGTGCGTGAGAAGCTGCCCGGCAGACCACCAGTTGCGGATTGGCTGCACGGAGTGGCGGAGTGGGAACATCCTGAAACCTACGTGGCCTGGCGCGAGGAAGTCGAGGTTGTGAAGGACGAGTTGCTGGCTCGATATACGCCCAATGATCTCCTCGAAGACTATCCGCTCAAACCTCATGAGTTATTGCGGGATCGTTCAGATCGAGTCCGCAAGGAGTTGGAGAAAATTGCTGCACGCGAACCAGACTTCCTATGCTGGCTGCTTGATACCAATGGCGAAATTCGCATGCTGAGGATGGGTGAACTTATCCAGAAAGACAAGCAGAAGAAGCCCGTAATTGATCTAAAAGACTGCACATTGATTTTGCCTCCCAAAGCCGGAGGGCTGAAGAAGGGCTTGTTGGACGGGGAAGAGCCATTTGATGAGAACGACAGCGGCCTCTACGACGTGTCAGAGCAGTGGTTCGACGATGATGGGCAATTGAGGCGAGATCGGGTCTGGGATAATGCTGAGCCTTCAGTAGGCATGCGACTCGTGAGAACAATTGATACCTATACAGGCAAGGAAGAGGAAATAGCAGAGGACGATGAACAGTACACTCGCCGTTACTGGTACTGGTATGTCCGGCCACGATATGCAGACGATGACGGCTCGCGGACTGCACGTGTGCAGCAAGACTTGCAGGAGCATCTTCAGGTGGTTGGAAACATGGCGAGTCAGCTCGTTTCTAAGCTTGGCCTCAAAGAATCTGAAACCAAGGCTGTCACGCTGGCCGCCAAGTGGCACGACCTTGGAAAGAACCGCGCGATCTGGCAACGGTCCATCGGCAACCACGACTATCCGCGTCAAGTACTGGCGAAGTCGGGTGGCCAGATAAGACCGATCGATATCACTCCCTATCGGCACGAGTTCGGCTCGCTGCTTGAAATGAAACGCCTTGCCGAGTTTCAACCACTCGACCCGGAAACGCAGGATCTGGTCTTGCACCTGGTCGCTGCGCACCACGGGCGGGCTCGTCCTCACTTCTCGGCTGACGAAGCGTTTGATCCCGACCGCTCCGAGGAAGATGCCTCTGAGCTTGTTCAAGAGGTGCCTCGTCGTTTTGCCCGCTTGCAACGGAAGTACGGCCGCTGGGGACTCGCGTATCTCGAATCGTTGGTACGGGCCGCTGATGCGCTGGGGTCACAAGCACTTGCTTCAAACGGCGTGGTGCAGCTTCCAAGTGTCCCAAAGAAGGTTACTCGATGAACACAAACCACCTCCCCGCCATCCGCGTCCGCGTGGACCCGACAAACCCCGGTCAGTTCTTCGCATGCTGCGGGTTATTGGAAATGGCCGAACGTTTATGGAAGGGGGGGGAAGGCTGGTTTGAAAAGGGAATGTTTTATCTTCGCCCGTTTGGGGGTGGAGAAGATAGGACATTGAGTTCGCTGCTGCACGAGATTTCAAAGACGCCTCTCAGGCAGATTGACCCAGAGGACGACTTCTCATCTCCAATGGAGTTGCCCTCTCCGTTCGCGCTACGGATTGATTGGTGGAAAGACGAAAGCACGGGTGGGGATCAGCTCAAGGTGTGGGCAGGAAGCATGCGAAGCGTACGGATCGCGCGAGCGATGCAAGCCACACTGAGTCGGACTGAGTCACACAACGAAGGCTTATTTGAATACGGTGCCGTCGTGTATGACCCACAAGAACCAGACAAAAAGGTCGAGCCTTTCTACTTCGATGCCCGTCGCGGATCGAATGCCTTGGCGATCGACATTGGGTTCATGCCTGACAGTCTCAGCATGACGACCGTTGCCTATCCGACAGTGGAATTTCTCTGCCTTGTGGGGCTTCAGCGCTTTCGGCCGAAGCCGACCGAGACGAGACGTGTTTTTGATTACTTCACCTGGCGAGTACCACTGACGCCCCAAGTGGCGTCTATTGCTGCATGTGGTCATATACCCCAAGCCAGCGGTCGCGGCTACCGGTTTCAGATTGCCTTCCGCACAGACCAAAGGAAGCACAAAGCGTTTACCCCAGCGACCCCTATCGAAAGGAGCGAATCATGAGCGATGGGTTAACGAAGTATGACATGTGGTTAGAAGACATCGGGCCAGCCGCGCTGGTCATCCGTGAATACCTGATGCCAGTTGAGGGCCATGACGGTGTCGTCTTTCCAGCAACCTTTGCGGCCGGTGACGGTTTCCCTGGAGGATACAACATTGATACGTTCCCTGATGGCACAAATGTGTGCCTGATAGATAGCGTTGGCTCGCAAGCCAATCGCATCGAGCCGTTATTTGCCAAGGACGGCCACGCGGGTTTGGTACCGCAGATCGTGATCAAGGCTGGCGAGAAGCACGTGAATCTGCTTGAAGCTGGACACCGCGCGGGTGATGCAATCATTCGCTGCTCGGCTTTAAAGGAAGAGTTGCAATCTGCCTTCAAGAAGGTGATGAACGGTAACGCCGAGCCATTGGCCAAGGTCGCGCCAACTTCAATGGTGTTCGGTGTGTGGGACTCCCGAGACACACAGGCGAAGCTACCTCGGCTTCTCTCGTCAGCAGTTCGCGCTTTTAATGTCCGAAAGCTAACCCGATCAGCTCAATACGTTCCGGCAGTCGAATATGTGAACGAGGACCTGTTGGAGTCACCGCCCGATCAAAAGACAAAGGATGCCTATGCTGTACGAGGGTTTATCCACGTTCCGGCCGCAGGAACGCATGGCGGTGTGATCGCGACGGGTGGTATCCGTCGCGATGCGACGCTACACCTTGCTGCCTTGCGCCTGCTGACTGTAGACCAAGATAAAGAGAAGACACGCGCCTTGCGTCGGTACGTGTTGGGGCTAGCGCTGACAGCGTTCACCTATTCTCCGATTGGGTATCTCCGGCAGGGCTGCAATCTTGTACTCGACCCAGACAAGAAACGGGAGTTCGAGGCGGTCTATCACGACGGCAGGCGTGAAGATGTGGATATGAAGCACAAAGATGCTTCTGATTACGCCAAGGATGCGGCGAAAGCTTTCGGCATAGACATAAGTCGTAAGATTGACGATCACAAGCCTCCCGACCGCGAGGTTGAGTTCGACAAAGAACGAGCCAAGAAAGATGTAGCTGGCAATGATGCCGGTGAGGGAGGACGCAAACCGAAAGGGAAGAAGGCGAAGTAACGAGAAGCATCATGCTCACACACTTTTGCATATCCATTCGTTTGCTCGACCGCACATTTCATGGTCGGAAAGACCGACGTCTCCCAGAATGGCCGCCGTCGCCGCTTCGTGTTTATCAGGCCCTTGTTGCTTCGGCTTCCAGAATGGGAGAAAACGGGTTAGGTGCCAGCGATGTCCAATCGGCTTTAACCTGGCTGGAGCAAAGAACGACTCCGTCCTTAATTATTGCGCCGCAGGCTTACTCATATAGTCCCAATGGAAAGCGTCACGGATATGTGCTCTCGGCGCCCAATAACGTGATGGATATCGTCGCGAGGGCATGGGCTCGAGGAAATCTATCTGGGACAGGAGACACCGATCCGGCAACGCATCGCACCATGAAAACTGTACATCCTGTGCATCTGCTGGAAGGTGACACAGTCCATTACCTGTGGCCTCTTCAGAACCCTATCCCCAGCCAGGCCAGGACACATACAGACATTCTGACCAAGATTGCCAACCATGTCGTTGCCCTGGGCTGGGGAATCGACATGGCCGTCGGACATGCAGCGGTGCTGCCCGATGAGGAGGTCAAAGCGTTGGATGGCGAATGGTGGATACCTGGAAGAGAAGGAGTCGAAGATGGGCTTCGCGTACCGATGTCCGGGACACTCAACGCGCTCATCAATCGACATGAGCGCTTTCTCAAGCGGGTGCGGCAGGACGGAACGTTTGATCCTACTCCGCCTTTGCCGGAATCTGCGTACAGGAGAATTGAGTATCGAAGAGCCACTGATCCACCGAGGAGACTCGTCGCCGCATTTTCACTCCTCAAGCCCGATGCTAGCGGCTTCAAGCCATTTGATACGGTGTGTAGCAATCTCTCCCTTGCCGGAATGATGCGGCATGCCGTGACATGTGCAGCTCGTCGAGCCGGTTGGCCCGAGTCGAAGATAGCTGCTTTCGTTCTTGGACATCGTGAATCGAAGAATGAAAACCACGTTCCTGTAGGATCTCGACGGTTCGTCTACTTGCCGCTTCCCAGTATTGAGGGACGCGGAGAGGGGAAAGCGCGTGTCGTCGGAAGCGTGCGCCGACTCATGTTGACCGCGCTTTGTGATGACTGCGAGAACGAAATTGCATGGGCGCGGAGGGCGTTGTCGGGGCGCGATCTTATTGACGAAAATAGCGGGCAATCTGCAGCATTGCTCTCGCTCCTGCCCGACAATGAAAAGATGGTTCGCTGTTATGTCGAGCCTGCTGACACATGGGCCACTGTGACGCCGGTAGTTCTTCCTGGTTATGACGACCCGTCACACTATCGGAGGCGATTAAAGAAAGGGGTTGCAGCTGAAGAGCAGAAGCGGCTGCTGGAACGTCTGAATGACAGAGTTGACGGCCTGCTCCGCAATGCAATCGTCCAGGCTGGTTATTCCAAAGAATTGGCGAACCACGTCGAACTTGAGTGGCGCAAGGTTGGGTTCTGGACGGGAACCGATCTTGCCGACCGTTATGGTGTGCCCGATCATCTCAAGCGTTTTCCGAGAATACACGTGAGACTTCGCTGGCGTGATACACAGAATAGACCTGTCGCTATTCCAGGGCCTATCTGTCTTGGCGGTGGACGGTTTTACGGACTGGGTTTGTTTGCAGCTAAGTAACTGGCCTCGGTCAGTTTGTGGCGGTGGACTCCAAAGACGTGAAAGGTGAAACGTGATGGGTGATGAGCGGCGGGTGAGGGGCATTGGGCCATGATCCTGGACCCACGGCGGATTGAAGTGCTGGATGAGGCGATGGCGGAGATATTGCGGCGCAAGACGCCGGCGGAACGTCTCGCGATCGGATTCGGATTGTGGCGATCGGCGCAGAAGATGTTGCGGGGGCAGTTGGCGTCGTTGCACCCGGAGTGGGATGCGGCGCGGCTCGACCGGGAAGTCGCTCGGAGGCTTTCGCATGGAGCTGTATGAGTTGCTGGAGCAAGTGGTCGAAACGTTTGAGCGGCTGCGGATTCCGTATCTGGTGACCGGCTCGGTGGCAGCCATGGCCTATGGGGAGCCGCGGTTGACCAATGACCTCGATATCGTCGCCGACGTACGCACGGCACAGATTCCCGATCTGCTGGCAGCCTTCCCCCCCGAGTCCTTTTATCTCAGCGAAGAGGCAATCCGGGAGGCGATCCGGGCGCAGCGCCAGTTCAACATCATTCATCCCGGCTCCGGGCTCAAGGTGGACGTGATCATCCGGAAGGACACACCGTTCGATCACAGCCGGTTTGCGCGGGCGCGCGCGCTACGTCCGGTCGAATCCTATGAGGCGGCGTTTGCGTCCGCCGAGGATGTGATCATCAAAAAAATGGAGTACTACCGTGAAGGCGGATCGGAGAAACACTTGCGGGACATCACGGGGATGTTGCAGGTCAGCGGCGAGGAGATCGACGAGACGTACATCGTCGAATGGGCCGACCGCCTCGGCCTGCGTGCGATCTGGGACCTGCTCAAGCGGCGTCTGAACGAAACCCCGTAGTCCATCCTTGTTCTTTGACAACTGAATAGCGAAAGGAGGCACGTGATGACAACGGACGCGAAGACCTCGCTACCGCCGGTGACGGAGGAACCGCTGCTTCCGGCTCGAATGCTGAACGAGTTCGCCTATTGCCCGCGATTGGCCTACTTGGAGTGGGTGCAAGGGGAATTCGCCGACAGCGCCGACACGGTGGAAGGGCGGTTCCACCATCGCCGGGTGGACGAGGCGCCCCGGCGGGCCCGGCCGCCCGCCGGGGCGGAGGAGGCGGACGACGCCGTCATTCACCAGCGCTCGGTGTGGCTGTCTTCCGAGCGGCTGGGGTTGACCGCCAAGATCGACGTGGTGGAAGGCATCGGTGCGGCGGTCGCGCCCGTGGACTACAAGCGCGGCAAGCGGCCGCATGTGGACCGAGGCGCATGGGAGCCGGAGCGCGTGCAGGTGTGCGCGCAAGGGCTGATTCTTCGGGAGCACGGGTACGACTGCGACGGCGGCTTTTTGTATTTCGTCGGGTCGCGTGAGCGGGTGGCCGTCGCGTTCGACCGGGAGCTGATCGAGCGGACGCTGGAGTTGGCGGCGGAGATGCGACGGGTCACGCGCGCCGACGCCGCTCCGCCGCCGCTGGTAGACAGTCCGAAATGCCCGCGCTGTTCGCTGGTGAGTTTGTGCCTGCCGGACGAAGTGGGCTGGCTGCGGGAGGATCGAGCGGGCGCGGCGGAGGAATTGCGCCGGCTGGTTCCCACCCGCGACGACGCGCTGCCGCTCTACGTGCAGCATCCGGGCGCGCGGGTGACCAAGGACGGCGATTGCCTGAAAATCCTGGACCGGGATGCCGTGCTGGGCGAGGCCCGCCTGGTGGAAACGTCCCATGTGGTCTTGTTCGGAGCCGTGCAGGTGAGTACGCAGGCGGTGCAGGAGTTGTGCAAACGGGATATCCCCCTGTCGTATCTATCGAGCGGCGGCTGGTTCTACGGACTGACAACGGGGATGACGCATAAGAACATAGACCTCCGGCGACGACAATTTGCCGTAGCCGCCGATCCGGTGCGATGTCTGGAGTTGGCCCAACGGCTCGTCCAAGCCAAGATCGCCAATTGCCGGACGATGCTGCGGCGCAACCATGCGGCGGTGCCGGACACCGTGCTGCAAGACCTGAAAGGGGACCTGCACCGGGCCGGACAGACGCACTCGCTGGAAGAGTTGTTGGGCGTGGAAGGGACGGCCGCCCGCCGCTATTTCTCGGAATTCGCCGGGATGTTGAAATCCGGCGACGGGCCGATGCGGTTCGACTTCGAGGGGCGCAACCGCCGCCCTCCTCGCGATCCGGTCAACGCCCTGTTGTCGTTGGCCTATGCCCTGCTGGTTCGCGAATGGACACAGACGCTCCAGGCCGTCGGCTTAGACCCTTTCCTGGGGGTTTATCATCAGCCTCGATACGGACGTCCGGCATTGGCCCTGGACCTGATGGAGGAGTTTCGCCCGTTGATCGCGGAGTCGGTCGTGTTGACGGCCATCAACAACGGGGAAATCCGTCCGACCGATTGCATTGAGCGGATGGGCACTGTGGCGTTGACGCCGGGCGGGCGGCGGCAATTGATCGAAGCCTACGAGCGCCGCATGGGACAGGAAATCACCCACCCCGTCTTCGGCTACCAGGTCAGTTACCGCCGGGTGCTGGAGGTGCAGGCGCGGTTGTTCAGCCGGTATTTGCTCGGGGAGATTCCGGAGTACCCGTCGTTTACGACACGATAGACCATGCGCCGGCAATACCTGGTCACCTACGATATCTGCGATCCCAAGCGGCTTCGTCGAGTCTTTAAGACCATGAAGGGATTCGGCGAGCACGTGCAGTTTTCGGTGTTTCAATGCGACCTGCCGGCGATGGATCTGATCACCATGCGGCAGACCTTGACGGAGATCATCAATCACGCGGAGGATCAGGTGCTGATTTTCGACCTGGGGCCGACGGAATCCAACCCGATCAAACACGTTGAGGCGTTGGGGCGGAAGGCGGAGCTGACAGAGCGGCAGGTCCATGTGATGTGAAGGAAGTTTTTGGTGCCGCTGTCCGCGAGCGGTTGGGCGGTAAGTTTGGAGGCGGGACCGTTCGCAATGGAGAACCAGTTGAAATTATGACGCAATGAAAAGAAAGGAGGTGTCGGGTATTGCGAAAAATGAGACCTCGTGCAACACTCCGTTCCGGTGCTCGAAAAATGCACAATGCTCTCAAGAAAATTGGGACGATACACGTGACCTGACTCCACGGCTTCACCGCCGTGGCCCCATTGAAGCCGCCTCGGTCGTCAGCGCCTCCGTGGGCGCGGGCTCCGACTCCACGGCTTCACCGCCGTGGCCCCATTGAAGC
>FKKE01000446.1_pt1 | contig 55939 bp, 49 predicted proteins | sample 1106331 | NCBI WGS metagenome assembly FKKE01 (sample SAMEA3931202, study PRJEB13176) | freshwater metagenome | biome: Drinking water system; feature: drinking water; material: freshwater | place: China | collected 2013-02-06 | reverse complement strand
TGCGAGGAGCGGACTTTACTGTCGTAAACGAGCACCGGAGCAATCTTCCGTTCTGCCGAGATCGGCCAAACACGGACTTAAACAGAAAACGCACGGGAGTGGGAATGCGTCGCAACGCCGAGGACGATCCTCAGCTCTCGGGTGTCCCGTGCGCTTTCGAATAGGAACGTGACACGGCGATCGCGCGCCATGTCACAATGAGTGACCGTGCCTACATGCAACAGGTCGGTGCGGGTCCGGTGTTGCAACACCCGAGTGCCGGCCCTGTCACGATCTTGTTCTTCGCCGTAAGTCGGACCGCACAGTTGCCGCCCACGTTCGCATTAGGGCACTGACCGCATCCCCCAGGAGGAGAGCAGCCGCCAGCGGGCCAGGGACAACTGCAAGCGGAACGGAATCGACGAACAGAATGATTCGACTTTGGCATGACTCATGTTCCTTTTTGTCTGCGCCACGTTGCTCCCCGAAAGGAACCTCGTAGCTAAACCCAAACTTCAGTGCATTCCCACGCACCCGAGCCGAGCGCAGGGTAAAGCTCTCCTGATTTCGGTATGGGTGCGAACTGCGCGTCTACCAGTTTCGGTCGCAGGCGATATCGAAATCTCCTGCCTCAAAGACCGAACTACTGAGTACAACTTGAGTTTAGGAAGCCATGAAGGGCGTGTGGCTAACCTTCCGGTAACTACTGACAAATGATTTCCTAACCGAGGGCAGAGTGCCACCCGGTACTAGCGGGGTCAACCTTAATTTAAGCTATTTTTAGCTGCGCCTCGATCCGGACGAGCGGGAGGCGTCGTGGTCGTTTTTCGGGACGCAAGACCGCGACACTCCTAAATTCGGAACTCTATCAATAACAATTGGAACAGGTAGCTGTGGCCGAAATCTTCGCTTCGTTTGTTACTACTTCATTCATGAACTTCGTGTACGTTGCCTGCTCATTTGGTTTGAGGTTTGCCGGACCATTCAGCGTGTAACTCGTTCCGCTCGGACTGAGTGCGTCCACTCGAACACCGTTTGCTTGCACCTCGCTCATGTTCTGGACATTAACTTTGATGCTGAGTAATCGCGTGGAGTAGACACGACGAAAGTTCCCCACCGGTTCACCACGTACCCGGAGCCGAGCCTTTTTCTCTAAGGTGTACCCTGAAGTTGTGCTGTTTTGGTTTTGGCCCCGCGGGGGCAGTTGAGCAACTGAATCCGAGCCCAGCCCAAAGTGGGCCGCTGAGAGAATGGAAAGAATAAGGAGAATAACCCTAATCATTCTCTCTCTTGGTATTATATCCCGCTAGTTCCGGCAATTGGGAAAGTTTCCGCAATAAGGGCTCTTAAAATCTCATCAACTCCAAGTTTTTTCGCTTGAGCATTGAGATAATCAAAATCAGTCTTACCGCTACGCTTCAGCATCATCTTTACGTCGTGCCGACCTTTGTTGCTCCCTTTACTCACCCAAATGAGTTTAGAAAGTATTGCGTCTTCTTTAGAAACGAGCGGAACAACTACACCAGATAAGATCTCTTCATTCTTGCTACGATCAAGTTCACCTTCAATTGATTCGCCGACATGAAAGTCGACTTTAATCAACGTTTCTTGGTGAAGCGCCTGAAAAATGCTCCGGCGAATCACAGCGTCTTCTACAGCAGCTCGATCAACGATAAATCTCGTTGATAGATCCCGAATGAGTTGAGTAAGCGACTCGCCGCGGGCAACCTGAATCACGATGTCGATGTCTTGAGTAAACCTTGGTTCACCATAAAATGATGAAGCAAGACCACCAGTGAGGTGGAACCTCAACTGTCGAGCAACAAGAATAGACACCACATCAGCGATAGTTGACTTTAGGTCAATTGGGTCAATCAATTCACTCGCACTCTTTTTAATAATTCTTGAGCGCCTTCGTCTGACAGATAAAGTATTTCCGCCACCTTCTTCCGTGTCTCCCGCTCAGTTAATTGACCAAACTCTCTTGAGACTTGGAGTGTGAGCATTTCGCAAATAGATCCAAACAGAGACAACGTCCGCTCAACCCGCTCCCTGCCGGTCATTTGATTAAGTGCTTCGTTATACTTTTGTTCAACGATGGACATAACAACAGCAGCATAGCACAGGCATTGAGGCGTGCCGTAGCTGAGACTTCTACCTACGCCAAGGCTCCAGTGGATGATGCAACCTCGTAAATACCGCACTACGCGCTTCGGACGGCTTGCCATGAGCGAGCGAAGCGACCGAGTCGAATGGTGCCGAGGGCGAGACTCGAACTCGCACACCCCTTTCGAGGTCCAGGATTTTAAGTCCTGTGCGTCTACCTATTCCGCCACCCCGGCGCACATTGAAACACACGCCGCGCTCAAGCACGCCCGCGTATCGCTACCTCGTCGTCAAGTAGGAGTTGAGGCCATCACTATCGAGGCCATTTGCCAGGGTAACGAGTTGTTCCTTGGTTACCGTGCCACTATTTGGCTTGAGGGTGAAGAACATTCCAGAACTAAGTGGCAAGCTAAGCTCGAACTGACCACCCATGTTCTTCACCGTTGCTCGCATCCCCTTCACCCGAACCGCCTCACTTTGCCCTGTAGTATCCATCATCTCTGCCATGCGCGCAAAACCGGCAAGGGCACCCATCCCCTGAGCTGCGGCACCGTCGGTCGATGCACTCCCGGTGAGCGAAGCAGTAACGCTACCGCCTGAAGTGCTGTTATAGGTCCGTTCGAGTGCGACAAAACCGAGCGCATTGTTCGACTGGAAGTCTCCTGCGGTGAATCCACCCTCTCCCTTGGGGAAGAAAGCCTTGAGCTTCTCCAAATGTAACTTCTCAAGTTCTTTACTTGCCCAGCTCAGTTCATTCATTGCCTGAACATACTTCCCCTCTGCATGGAGCTCAGACACTCGCTTGAGAATGTCTCCGAGTTGCTCTTCTGCATGCACAAACCCGGGTGTAATTCCAAAGAAACACACGAGGACAAAAATTCTCATTGTTGCCTTAGCGCTATACATATTCCTCCCTCCGTTTGAATTCTGGAAAACTGACGAATACTACAAAATAGGAAATTCAGGAAAATCCACCACCTCACCGACGCAATATCTACCTTTTTTATCTACATTCACCGTCGCTGCCGCCGTCTTGCTATCGTGTTCGAAAACGACGATCCACTCATTCTCCATAGCACGCTTCAAGAAAACCTCCTTCTCCCGCATCGAAGTCTCAGCACAGAGGTCGTAACCCATGACATAGGGGATCGGCAGGTGATGTGCCGTGGGAATGAGGTCGGCCGGGTAGGCCACTGCTCCCTTGCCCTCGCCGATGAGAATCCATTGTAGCCCATGAGTGTGTCCATCAACGAAGAACGCACGGATGCCAGGATAAATTTCGTTGCCATCCTCGGTGAACGATAACTTGCCGCGCTCAAGCGCACCACGATCACTTGCAAGGTAACTCGCTCGCTCCCTCGGCCCTGGTTTTCCGGCATGGAGATAATTCTTCTTCGAGAGAAAGTGCTTCGCCTGAGGGAACGTCAGGGTTGCCTCGCCAGTCTGATTGATGCGACTTACACCTGCAGCGTGATCAAAATGAAGGTGGGTAAGTATAATATCAGTAACGCCAACGATTCTTTCGGCAAGGGGTTTCTCATGGGCGGGTTCGATGGCAAACATCTCCTGCTCCTTCTCATTCCACTTCTCTCCCATGCCGAGATCAACGAGAATCAATTTCGAGCCATCCCGAATGACGAGGATGCGGCAAACGAGTTGAATACGATTCGATATGTCCGCTTCGATCTCCCGACTCCAAAGCACCTTGGGGATAGTTCCGAACATCGCCCCACCATCGAGACGAAAACGGTCGGTGACCTGAATACCGAGCTCATATGACCCAATACGAAGCATAGACTATCCGTTAACATAGAGGGCGACGGGAGAGAATGATTGATCAGAATCGCCCTTATGGTAAAGCTCAAGTGATAACGCGAACAAGATGAACCAACGAAAAATAATTGAATTTCTTGCTACTGGGTTTTTTTCCGGCTATGCGCGGTTCGCCTCCGGAACTGCGGGAACACTCGTCGCACTTGTTCTCTATGCCTTCCTTTTCAGAGCGTTTCCGTTGCTCTCTCACCCTGGGATTGCGATTCTCGCTGCTCTCGCCCTCACTGGCTTTTCGATCTTTATCGCAAACCAAGCGCTCGAGCTAGGGCTGTTCGAGTTAGGTGAGGATCCAGGAGAGATCGTGATCGACGAATTTGCCGGGGCGTTTGTTGCCCTCATCGGAACAAGCGGAGACCTTCGAGCATTCATCACTGCCTTTATCCTCTTTCGATTCTTTGACATCCTCAAGCCCCCGCCGATCAAGCGCCTTGAGAAACTCCCCCGTGGCACCGGGATAGTCCTCGATGATGTTGGAGCGGGAGTCTATGCGAGTATTATCGCGATAATCCTTGAATGGGTGTTCTAAGCACTTTTTAAGACGATAGCCTTCATGGTAACCTCCAGAAATCCATGATCGCCTGCATGTTCCAAAAGAAAAAGAAGGCACTCCGTGCGTTCGAAGTAACTTTGCTCATCGCCGCTTGGGCGATGCCGCTTGCTGCAACCGCTGAGCTGAAGATCAAGCACTTCGCGCTCAATCGCGGTCGACTTGCTTTCACCTACATGGATGGAGCAGTCCACGATATCTACGTGCTCGATTTCGCAAAACTCACGATTGAGCCACTTTATGCGTCAAAAGCGATCGACGAATACCCAAGTTTTTCCCCAGACGGGAAGAAGGTGGCATTCTATTCCGACGCCTCTGGGGACCGTGAGATCTACGTCATCGATTCGAACGGGACAAACCTGGTGCAGCTAACAAACAGCGCCGGTGCCGACGAAGACCCCGACTGGTCGCCAAATGGCGAGCAGATAATTTTTCAGAGTGCTCGGCTCGGGAAAGACACGGCAAACCTCTTCGTGATGAATGCCGATGGCACGAAGCCAGAAGCGATCACGAGGCTCAAAGAGAAGAAGAACACCGTGCCGCGCTGGTCGCCACGAGGGAACGAAATCCTCTACTCCACAACCCTCTATTGGCCCGGCTGGGATATCATGCTCTACGATGTTGCCACAAAAAAATCGAAACTCCTTACGAACGGTTGGCAATCATTCTGCCGGGCGAGCTGGAGACACGACGGGTCAATGTTTGCCTTCTCTTACGGAAGCGGGAAGAACGTTAATCTGTGGATTCAGGACAAAGGCGAGAAACCGTATGAACTGACCACCCTCCCCGGTCGGGAGTACGATGCGGTATGGAGTGACGACGGAAAACGTCTCTTCTTCGTTGCCGAGAGTCGGGAGGATGCAGGGGATTTTCAGATTTATATGCTCGAACTTGCAACGAAGAACATCACGCAGATTACTGAGGGAGATGGCGCGATTCGTTATCTGTCTTGGACATCACTGCCGGTTCCCCCGGTTGCACCGGTTACACCGAAGGAACCGACAACGCCTAACGAGCAGCAACCCCGCGATGCGCAAGGCGAACCAACGAAGAGTTAAGATGAGAACGAGTGAGCTGTTGAAATATCTCTTCCTCCTGCTGCTGATAGCAAGTGTTCCCACATGGGCAATTGCGCAGGACAGCACGGAAGATTCCACCGAAGCCACACCGGAGGAAGAGGAGGAAGATACTGCCGAGGAGCTTGACCCGGCTGATGTACCAACTGACTCAATCCTTACTGATGTGAATGGCGATGGGAATATTGACCTTGTAGGGTTTGGCGATAGCATTACTCGTGGCGCCGGGGACTTCATTCCTGCCGGTGAGGAAGAGCTTGTTATTACTCCGGAGGGCGAAGCTGGGTATCCACTCCGGGTCGAGAATTTGCTTGGCCTGAATGTGCTTAACCTCGGTGATCCTGGGGAGCAAATCAGTATCCTCGGGCTACCGCGGTTTGCGGCAACGATTCCCCACGTGGGCCGTGACTTCGTTGTTCTCTCTGGGGGCTCGAATGACGCTCGAGATCCAATTCCAGTGAATCAATTTTATGTCGCGATCCAAACAATGATTAACATCGCCCGCGCAACGGGAGTGCAGGTCGTGCTCATGACCGCACCGCCTGCGTGTTGTAACCATCGATTTCTTAATGGTCCGGTCTCATCTTATAATTCACAGTTTCGAGTGCTCGCGACGGTAAATGAACTGCGGCTCGCCGATGTTGCACATGCCTTTGAGAATACTTGCCCAGTGATGGAGGGTTGTTTTCTGCTCAATCTTCCGGAGGGACTGCACCCGAACATTAAGGGCTACGACTTAATAGGCGAAAATGTAATTGCGACGCTCTACGGAATTGACCTGTTTGCGCCAGAGGGCGCCGGATATTTGGAAACGATACTTGCACTTCCCGCAGGTTCAGTCCTCACGCGCCCAGATGCCACCTCAGGGAGTTAGTATTTCGTGGTTTAGATGAAATTCTATCGTATTCCACTCTTTGGATTTGCAATCCTGCCAATCGTGCTCTACCTCGGCTGTACGCCGTACCTGCTGCGCGCTGGTTGGGAGGAAGCACATATTCTCCTCTCGCGTGAACCAATTGCACGCCTGCTCGGCTCTCCTTCGATTGATAGCTCGCTAAAAACAAAACTCTCCCTCGTCCTCGAAGCACGAGAGCTTGCTGAGCAACTCGGCCTCTTACCGGAGAAAAGCTTCACCTACTACTCAGAAATTGACCGCGATGTGCTCGTTTGGGTGCTTAATGCCTCGGCAAAAACATCCTTTACGCCAGTGACCTGGTGGTTCCCGATCGTAGGAAACGTGCCTTACAAGGGGTTTTTCGACAAACAGGATGCGTTGGACGCAGCTTCTCATTTAAAGGATCAGGGATACGACACCGCGGTTCGCCCAAGCGCAGCGTTCAGTACGCTCGGCTGGTTTAACGATCCACTCCTCTCGACGGTGATTGCCTTCGGCGAGCCTGCGTTAGTGAACACCGTTATCCATGAAATCGTCCATAACACCTTCTGGTTCCGTAATCAGGTTCCATTTAACGAGACGCTGGCAAATGTTGTGGGGACCAATGCGACGGCCCAGTTCTTCAGTTCTCGCGACCCACAAGTATCAGCAATTGTTCGCGCGGAGTGGAGTGACGAACTTCGCTATGCAAAGTTCTTGCGCGAGACTCAGGCAAAATTAGCAAAACTCTACGGTAGCGTTGCATGCGGAGACGACCAAGCATGTCGGGCACGGCTGCTTAAGGAGCGAGCGCAGGTATACGCAACCGCTGTTCAAGAATGGGAAGCGGAAACAACTCAACTAAAGACTATACGTTACACGAAAGCGGCATCCGTGATGAATAACGCAACAATCCTCGCGCAACTGGTTTATCTTGACCGACCTGAGCGGTTCCAGGAGTTACTTGAGCTCCAGCAAGGTTCTCTCACCCGTTTTCTCGAAAGCATTCGCGAGATCCATCGGCGATACGAATCTGATGGAGGAGACCCGTATGCACTCCTCGAGGAAGAGATCGAGCTCTGGAGGCCAGCGATATCGTGAGAATCTACTCGCCTCGCCACCTCCTCTCTCTCGCTCTTACACTCGCGGTTCTCATATTCCCGTTGAGCTGCAATGAGAAACGAGGTCCGATTATCTGTGGCGGAATCGCCAACTACATCTGTCCCGCACGAATGTTTTGCTACTTTGAGAGTAATTGTGGTGGAGAGGACGGCGAAGGCGTATGTGTCCTCCAGCCGCTTACCTGTCCCGATGACCAGGAGAAGGTTTGCGGTTGCGATGGAAAGACTTACTCAAGCGCTTGTTTTGCCGCAGCAAATGGCGTTTCTGTGCGACAATCGGGTCCGTGCGATGGGCATACAAGATAGCATGGAGGATCGATTATTCTTTGTCTCGCGTAGGGGAAGTGCTACAAGTATTAGATAGTGCGATACGGAGCTCGTGACCGATGAAAGCATTCGTGGTTTTGGCGGTCCTCCTCATTGCCTTCGCTGCTATCTTCGAGGGGCGGAAGCGTCGCGGAGGTCGAACGGACAACTCGTCTGATGATCCAAGTGAGCGACCGCTCACTGCGGCCGAAGCCGGTCCGACAGAAACCTCTCGCCTCCGCGTAAAAGCCATGCTCAGCAAACCAAGCCAAAAAATTTCGCAGGCAAAGCCCGAGCAATCATCTGCCGGGGAGGACGACCCATCATTGCCTGACCCATTTGCTGAGGCTGACAAAACGAACTCGCCCAAAAAGCATTAACCGAAAACCTCTGCGTTCCTCTGCGACCTCTTAAATCCTCTGCGTTTCTTTACTGTCCGATCGAACTAGTGAAGGCTCAGAAGATTAAACGCAGAGGGATTGGTAGAGGGGCACAGAGGAACGCAGAGAATGAGATTCGAGTGACTTTTTATTAAGCACCAACTCAAGTTAGTCCATCTGTATTGGTTTCCTCGGAAATGAGGTTTGATCTGGCTGTTCGCTCTCTGGTATTTTCTAGTTTGCAAACGACGCGCAGATTAGCTGACGGAGGAGCCCCATGCGAAATCCAGGCGAGAAGCGTAACGTTGTCCTCATTGGTCAGAGCGGTATTGGAAAAACGACGCTCGCCGAGTCCCTCCTCTTTGGAGCTAAGGCAATCACCAAAATCGGGAAGACTGTCGACGGCTCATCTCATTTCGATTTCGAGCCTGAAGAGATTAAGCGGGGGAATACTCTGAAGACTGCCGTTTATGAACTCGACCAGCCTAGTTTTGCTCTCACCCTCATCGACACACCGGGATCATCTAGTTTCATTGCAGATACTATTTCTGCTCTCCGCGGTGGTGACGCAGCCTTGCTTGTTGTTGGCGGCGCGTCCGGACTGAAAGTGCAAGGAGAGAAAGCGTGGGAACTTGCTGGCACCGAGCAACTCGCTCGTGCAATATTTGTAAACGAGTTGGACAAGGAGCGAGCGACGCTTGATAGCGCGCTCGCTCAAATTCGTCATTCCCTCGGCATCGAGCCCCTCGTTACCCAGTTCCCCATTGGTTCCGAAGATACTCTCCGGGGAGTTGTCGATCTGTTCTCGATGCGCGCCTGGGTGACCAGTGGAGAGCGACTGAGTGTTATCACCGAAATTCCGGCCGAGTTGAAGGCCGAAGCGGAAGCACGACGAACCGCCCTCGTCGAACGAATCGCCGAGACAAATGACGAACTCCTTGAACAGTATTTAGCGGGAGAGAATATTCCTCCCGACGTGCTCGCAACCCACTTCCATCTCGCATTTGCGAGCGGCACGATTACCCCGCTTTTCTGCGGTTCAGCAGAGAGATCAATTGGCATTCACCCGCTGCTTCAGGCCATTCAAGCCTACTTTCCCGCACCAACCGAGCGGAAGATGTACCAAGTAGAGGGAACGGAACAGGAGAAGCTCCGTCCCGAACTCGATAGTCCATTTGCCGGCTTTGTGTTTAAGACCTTCTCCGACCCATACACCGGGCAGGTGAGTCTCGTCCGGGTCATTTCGGGCACGCTCCATCACGACCAGACGGTGGTGAATGGGAACACTGGCACGTCTGAACGGGTCGGCAAGCTCTACCTCCAGCTTGGGAAGGAGCATAAAGCGGTGGACGATGCAGGACCGGGGGAGATCGTTGCGATCTCAAAGTTAAAGGACACTCGAACTGGACACACGCTCTGTGAGCAGAACCATGCGCTTCGGCTCGCTGGGCTCAATATCCCCGAATCCTGTATGACGTTTGCGGTCGAACCAAAGACGCGTGGGGATGAGGATAAAATCATTAGTGCGATCGAGCGAATTACGGTCGAAGATCCGGCGATTCACCTCATTCGCGACCCGGGCACCCATGAGACGCTCATCTCCGGCTTAAGCCAAAACCATATCGAGATCACTCTCGAACGAATTAAACGAAAGTATAATGTTGAAATCGTGCTCCATGCACCTAAGGTTCCCTATCGCGAGACGATCCGGAGGAAGGCCGAAGCTCAAGGCCGTCATAAGAAACAGACAGGCGGTCGAGGACAATTTGGCGATTGCTGGCTTCGGGTCGCTCCGCGAAAACGGGGCGAAGGATTTCTCTTTAACAATGAGATCTTTGGCGGGTCGATACCAAAGAATTATATCCCCGCTGTAGAAAAGGGAATTATCGAAGCAATGGCCGAGGGGTTTCTTGCTGGCTACCCGCTCGTCGATCTCGAATGCGCAGTGTATGACGGTTCATACCATGCGGTTGATTCGAGTGACCTCGCGTTTAAGATTGCGGCATCGAAAGGATTTAAACTCGCAGTTGAAAAAGCAGAACCGGTGCTCCTTGAGCCGATTATGGCTGTGCAGGTCACCGTGCCGGAGGAGACCACGGGGGAGATTATTGGCGATCTCAACAGCCGCCGGGGCCGAGTACTCAATATGGAAACGAATGGACATAACCAAGTGATCACCGCCCATGTCCCTCTCGCTGAAATGCTTACCTATGCTGCTGATTTGCGTTCCATTTCTGCCGATCGAGGCGTGTTCCATATGGAGATCCGTGGATACGAAGAGGTCCCGGCACAGATCGCGGCAAAAACAATCCAACTCAATCGAGCCCAGAAGCACGCGGTCAATAGCTAATCAGCTTTCATAAACACCGTATTTCGGGTAGTCTAGCTGCGCTGGGGGAAATCACAAAACACGAATTATCAAAGTTACCAATCCATGCCAGTTGCGCCTTTTTCGCATAAGCAGCCGGCTCGAGACGAAGTGCGTCTCGAAGCGCTCGCGCTCGTCGAGTATGAGCAACACGGGAAACCCATCCTCGGCGTGCTGTTAGGCGAGAAGAAAGGGAAGTGGGTCATCCTCAATGAGCGTGGGCGAGAGTTAGAGCTCCCTTCTGCTCGACTGATCCTTCTTCCGGGAAAAATCCCGCCCACTGCGGCCGACGCAAAGGCTCGCGTGAATTACCTCGAAGAGCTCGGGCAAGTCGCCGATCGATTGGGGAGCACGGTGGATCTCGCTGAACTCTGGGAGTTGCTCCGCGGGGAACAACGCGAAATCTCGCTCCATGAGCTTACCGAACTTGCACTCAAGGAAGACAACGTCAAACACCGTCTGGCGTTGCGCCGAGCGCTCCTTGCAGACAAGGTGTTCTTTAAACGGGAGAAGAATGGATATCTGCCCCGCGAGCCGGAGGTGGTAAAAGAACTACAACGAATGAAGGAGGTTGAGGCGAGGCGAGAACAAGAGCGAACCGCACTCATCGAAGCAATTGTTCTCAAATCAAAAGATCGAGCGACCGTGCTCCCGCGCGGAATTGAGACGATCGAGAGTCTCGCCGTTCATGGAACAGATTCGCCGGTGCTCAAAGAGGGACAGGTCCTCCTCGAGCAAATCTTAAATCGCCTGCCGGTCTCGGCAGGAAATCGGATTGAGGATCGCGCGTTTGAGTTACTCGTGCGAATTGGACATTTTAGCCCCGATGAAAATCTCTCGCTCATTCGCTATCAACGAGACACCACTTTCTCCGATTCGGTGCTCCGCGAAGCGGAACTGCTGACTGGACGAGCGCTCGGGGAGATCTCTCGAGAACGGGAGGACCTCACCTCTCTCTACACCGTTACGATCGATAACCCAGACACCATCGATGTCGACGATGCTCTTTCACTCGAACCGGGGCGAAACGGTGGCTTCACTATCGGTATCCACATTAGCGATGTTGCCTCATTTATCCCCGAAGGAAACATCATCGAAGTCGAGGCGCTCGCCCGTGCATCAAGTATCTACTGCCCAGAATTCGTGATCCCGATGATCCCGAGAAGTCTCTCCGAAAATTTACTTAGCCTGGTTCAGGGTGAGGAGCGCCTTGCGCTCAGCTTTTTCGTCGAGCTAAGCGAAGCGTTCGAGATCGTAGAGACAAGAATGATGAAGTCGTTGATTAAAGTGAAGAAACGACTCTCCTACGCTGAGGTAGACGAGTGGTTAAACCAATCCGGAGAAGGCGCTCGTGAGCCCTACGTCGCTCTCGTCCGCACGCTCTATAAAATTACCACGCAATTGGAACGGGCGCGAGCTCTCCGCGGCGCGGTTCAGTTCGGACGTCGCGAGATGCAAGCCGTGGTAACGGACGGGCAAGTCCGACTCGAGCCACATAGCGAAGACTCGCCCGCTCATCGAGTGGTGAGTGAGTTAATGATTCTCGCCAATCACGCTGCTGCTGGATTTGCTCGTGATAACCGGATTCCCTTTGTCTATCGCAGCCAGGAAGACCCAAAAGTGTCGATCCTCGAACAAGGGCTCAATCTCCCGGAAGGACCAGCGCGCGAATATTTTCGAAAATCCTTTCTCAAGCGCTCGTTAGTCTCAACCGATGCGCTCCCCCACTTCGGTCTTGGCTTGAGTGTGTACGCACAGGTAACCTCCCCAATTCGCCGAGCGTTTGACCTCCTCAATCAACGGCAACTCGTCTCTTTTCTCGAACGGAACGCTCCAACCTACAGTGCCTCCACCCTCGGCGAAAAACTTCCACTTCTCGAAGAGCTCGTAGATGACGTCGGACGAATCCAACGGGAGAGTGCTCGCTACTGGCTGCTCAAATATCTCCGTCAAGAAAAGGTCGACGAACTTGACGCGGTAGTGGTGCGCACCGATTTACAAAAGCCACTTGCCGAAATCGATCGCATCTTCACCCTCGAACAATTCTATCCCCCCGGATTTAAGCAGGACCGCTCCACACGAACAAAACGCAAGCCAGGCGATCGCGTGCGCCTTCGAGTAGACCAAATCGACCCACGGCGAAACATGCTCTCACTTGCCGACCTCGGGTAACCCCCAAAAACCGCCGTCTGGTTCGTTGACGCTGGCAAATACTCTATCAACTACCCATTTTTTAATAGGTAAAATTCAGTCCAAGCTGTATTTGTTCGAAGAGCTCCGGGAGTGAGGTAGGAATTACTCCACTGATATGTTCAAATATGCCGCGATCACGGCGGTCTATGTTTGGACTCTGATCCTTATTGATTGGGCGGTTGATTTCGTAAACACGATCATCCGCTCCAGGGAGATGAATCCATCGGCTTGCCACTTTGATCTTCCTTCCGTCACGAGTGGTATGGGTTAACGGCCCATTCCACTTGCTCAGCTTGCGTAACTGAGCATTGATCGTTGATAACGGGGTTTCAAATTCTGTTTTGAGAATCTCATGTGACACATTTCCCACTGCCTCGATCCCTTGCCAGCCATAAATCTGCTCCGCCCCAGCGTCCCAGTACATAATATTGCCGTATACATCACGGATCATTACTGAAGAAGGTGCGAGCGCTTTCGATGGTTTGTCATCATAATACGGAGCCTTGAGCCAACCTTCGCTAATATAAGACGTAATAATGTCTCGCAGTTCATTATCTAAGGTTTGTGCCGGGACATAATTCAGTTCTCGACGGCTCTTCGACCAATCAAAATGACGGTTCTTCGTAAAAAAATCGACGCGCCGACGGTAAATCGGCGGCTCAATTCCAAAGGGTTTACAGATTGCTTCACACACCTCACCGATCATTTGAACAGGCCGCACGGGCAGATGAATATTCGGAGGTGTCGTGCCACAAAGGATTGCAATTGCTTCCACAAGATCGCAAAGCGGAAGTGCTCGCTTTCCAGCAATGATATAAGCTTCGCCGTTTCGCTGCTCAGCATTCATTGCCAATATAAACGCACGCGCTAGATCCCGTACATCGACAAAATGAACGAAGCTTTCTCCCGAACCGACATAGAAAAACTTCCGTTCAGCAACGCCCTTAAAGAGCTTTAAGGTTCGTCTGTCATTGGGCCCGTAAATCATCGCTGGACGGATAACAACGCCATTCATTAAACCACTGCGAAAATAATCGAAAGCGATTTTCTCTCCTTCAAGTTTCGTCCGTTGATAGAGATCGCCGGGAGCGAAAGGAGAAGTTTCATTTCCCGGTGGACTTTGTACGTCCCCGTGAACACCAACGGTGGAGCAGTGAATAAAACGTCGTACCCCGAACTCTCGGGAAATATCTAGCAAACGCTTGACCGCGTCTCTATTAACTCTCCAGTACATTTCATCCGAGAGTGCTGCCTTCCGAAATAGTGCTGCGATATGGAAAACACGAGAAACTCCTGCTACGGCATGGCGTAGAGATTCGTCGTCCAACAGGTCGGCGTAAATAACCTCCGCTCCAAGCTTTTCTAATGCGGGCCCCTGATCGACACTTCTCACCATCGCTCGTACGCGATGCCCCTGTCGACAAAGTTCAGCGACCAAACGGGAGCCAACAAATCCACCAGCACCCGTTACGAGGCATGACTCTTTATCAACTGAATCCTGAACCTGAAGGTTCTCTGATTGCTTCGAAACACCGAACACCGATGAATACAAATTCTCTACTCGCATTCGAAACACCGGAAAGGAATAACGAGTTCGAGCAAGCGTCTGAGCGCGAGCAATTCGTTGCATTCGAGCGCTCGTTTCAATAACATCCGAGCTCAATGCTCGAACGAGTGTCTTAGCGAACGCGTCAACATCGACAGGGGAGAGATACGCGGAGTCTTCATTAAGAACTTGCGTGTGCGACTCAGTATTTGTCGCTACGATGGCTTTTCCGGCAGCGAGATAGGTAAAAATTTTAAGTGGTGTATTTTCACCGCTGAGACGGGGAGAGACAAGGACGTCGGCAAGCTCCAGAAATGTTCCGATCTGATTCAACGGTTGTCTGCTGATGAAAATCAACTCGCTCTCTAGAGTAAGTCCCGTTGATTGCAATAATACTGTCGGATTTCCGTCGCCCCCGACGAGCACTAAGACTGGTCGGTGTTCTTCCCAAAATTCGGTACCTTTCAAAGAAGCTACGGCCTGAAACAACAGGTCGAGACCTTGATAGGACTCAAAATTCCCTGTGTAGAGAATACACTTTCTCCCTGAGAGTCCCAGCCTTTGTCGCCAGAGTTGAAGCGATACGGGATCCGGCCGTAATGCCTCCGGGACGGCAAAATCCTCCACTTGAACCACGTGGGCCGAGGGTGCAATATTTTTCGCACGTGATGAGAGCGCCTCGCAAACACTCAAAACTACTTTTGCATCTCGAAGGCACCGTTTCTCAATACGAGAGAGGCCAAGAAGGAGTAACTTAGACCGGATGAAGCCGCTGCTCTCCAATTGCGCCGGCATGTTCGAATCAACATCAAAAATAAATGGCACGCCGCTTATCCGCGATAACAGCCAGGCCATCACTCCGCCTTCCTCTACTCCATGAATCAGGTCATACTTCTTGAATAGAACTCGTTTGAGCGCTTGGAGAAAAAGCGGTAGGTCGAGCGCGAACTTTGCCCAGGAAGGACCAATTTTTAGGTTGTGTATGCCAGGAATGCGTATTCCGCGAACAATGCGAACATTCGGGAGAAAAACGTCGCTCCCAAATGGCATAACAAGCAGGTCAACTTCGTAACCCGCCTGGCCAAGCACACGCACCGTTTCTCGTACGTTGATCGGAGTTCCACGTTCTACATAGAAAGGTTGCGGTGCAATAAAGAGAACTTTCCGTTGAACCATGCTGTAGCCCAAAATTCCGTTGGCTTAATGACAAAGACGGAGAGGGAGTAAGCTTACAACACTGTTAGCAGACGATAGGTGATCGAACAAGAGTCTGTCGCTGGGCAATCGGAGCGAATTACGGCGATGGTCCGATATCGTAACCGCCCCATGGGTAACGCGTTCCCACCCCTTCAATGAGCTGAATCGCTCTGAGGATGTCTTCGCCCGCTAGTTGAGAATTTCGCTTCTGGTCGAGAAAATGGAGTAAGGTAAGTGGCGATGGCACTGGAACATCTCCATTTCGTAGCGCAAACCAGCGAGTGAGATCATCGCCCCGGACAATTCCATCTTGCGTCAGATCCATTGGCAGAAACCCGAGGACGATACCATTATTACTGCTTGAGATCTGCTCTCCCGAAGTACTCCCTACTACGTCTGGCGCGCTTATTCTCGTCCATGCTCCCAGGCAGATTCTTCTTGAGAGCACAAGCTGATAAACTCCAGGTGCAACCTCAGTACTCGTGCTCACGGTCGGCACCAACCCAGTTTCAGCATCGACCGCCGGAGCTTCTACTCCATTTCGATTGGTCAGGCATTGAATAACAAAGTCGGTACTTTCAACTGCACCACCACCAGGTTGACTCACGGGGACTGAGAAGGTGATGGTCACCTGTTCGGTGCCGTAAGCGGGATTCCCATCTACCCCATCACGGTCCTCCAGTGGTTCGACATAGCCACTCGGCGGGAAACTCGACGAGATTTCTGGCACAAGGCCTGATTCTAGCCCAGGGTGAACCCCTGTGTTCCGCTGATTCTGACGAAACTCACCCCATTCTGGAACGAGAGCAACGGGCACAACCGGAATTTCCCAGGCGTAGAGAAACTCGTCCTCAGAACCAACGAGCAGGTCCACCATTCCGTTATTATCGAGATCACCAAAGGTCACTGAGGAGCCGTTCACCGTCTCCCTGGTCAAGAACGAGTTTGGGTACATCTCGCTCCCGTTGAGTGAATAGATATGGATTTTATTCGCACCCGGGAGAGCTATCTCCAAGCGTGCGTCTCCACCAAGGTTATAGAATGAAGGGGAGGCAAAGGTTGGAGAGATTGTGATCGGGAAACCCGCAACGAGAGTTCCATCGTGATGAAAGACATAAAGTTTGTCATACACCGTGACTGCAATCTCCAGATCGCCGTTTCGGTCGAGATCGCCGATCGCCGGAGATCGCGCCTGACGGCCGGCACTCGTAGTATACCGCCAGCGTTGAACCCCGTTTTGTTCCCATACTCCAATAGAACCGTCGGGTAATCCAAGGATGATCTCGAGCGCTCCATCGTTATCGATATCGGCTAAAGCCGGTGAAGAACCATACAGCGAGCCGTTAAAAGCAACGTCAGGATCGGTTGCAGCAAGCGCTAGCACCACTGGACTGATGAGATAAGAACCTGAACTCGTGAGCAGATGGAGGCGAAAATCCTTGGTAGCGGAATTATAACTAGGAAAAACAATCTGGAGCGTACCGTTATTGTTCAAATCTCCCACTGCCGGAGCGGCAATGATCGCGCCGGGTGTAGTCTTGCTCCAGAGGACAACCCCTCGATGGTCAATTACGTAGAGGGTTCCCGCGGTTGAGCCAAAGATTGTTTCTAATTTTCCGTCAGCATTGAGATCAGCAAGCGTCGGCGAAGCAGAGCGTACCTGGAGACCTTCGCCAGGGACAGTGTATGTCCAGAGATGAGCGCCATTATGGTGAACGGCCTTTACCAGCGAATGGCCGGAGAACACCACCTCAACATCTCCATTCCCATCAATATCACCGATCGCCGCTTTCCCATGGCTCCGAACTCCTGGGAGGTATTGCCAGTCATTCACCAGCGCGCCACCAGCCTGTAAGGCAAACATTCGATTGGTCGTTGCGATCAACACCTCCTTTGTACTGTCGCTATTTATATTGCCGATTGTGGGTGAAGATGGCACTCGGTCACCGAGGTGCACAGGCCAACCAGAACGCAGAAATTTATCGACGATAATCGAGACTGGATATGAAATCTGCTGCTGAGTGCCATAGAGAACTCGAAGTCGAAGTTGGTATTTCCCATCAGCAATGCTACTCACATTCCAATGGCCGAGGACCCCTTCACGAACAGGCCCGCCAGTGATTGTCACACCGTCTGTTCGCCAAACGTTCGGTGCCGCTTCACTCGCAAACTCGATAAAATAGTTTGATAGTGGCGAGGCTGCGGTTCCAAATGCGCTTCCTTCAATGCTGATTACCCCACCGTTAACGGTGTTCACCTGGTTTGCTAGTGGAGAGGTGATGAGCGCTACACCAGTTTGGGTATGATTCCCACAGGCGGAGACAAACACATGGTGATTGTCCCAAAATGCCCCACAAATCTGATCGATGTTCGGCGTTCCGTTCGTAGGAGTACCGTCTGTATCATTAGCAATGAGCGCATTCTCGAGCACTTCGCTAAATGTGGTCGGCGCAAGTCGCAAGGTATTCACTGCAAGAATATCACTGAAGCTTGCACCAAGAACTTCTCGGAGATCCCAGAAGGCTCCGGAAATTATCTGGCCACCGAGATGAGGGTCAGGGAGAACGTTATCCGGAAATTTTGCTGTTGTATCGCAACGTGTCCCACAACCAGAGACGCTGAACTTGCCAACACATGGGTCGTTTGAGACAGTGCAAGCCCAGTAATCGGCAAAACCCTCATCAAGATTAGCGATCGTTCCGGAATACGGCCAACTCAGAGGAACGATCGCGTCGTTAATTCCGTGTCCGTACTCGTGCTGAATAATGCTCCGGTCTAAGGAGAGCGGCTCGCAGATCAGTGGCCCATTACCGCCGATGGTAAAATTGAGACGACGACCGATTGGATCATAGTGTGCCTTACAGGTGATCGTTGGATCGTTTACTACTGCACCCATTTGGTAATTCATCTCGGTCACGTTCCGCGGAGGTGAAGCGATATAATCATGAATAATGTTCATATGGTAGAAAACATTCGACTCTTCGTCGTGGTACGATTGGTCATCGTTTGCCCAGTTCCAGCTGTGAACTCCCGGGACACTCACTACGGCAGTATGCTGAGCTCGCCCTTGCTGAAAATTCGTTACCGACACCCATGGTCCTTGGAGTTGGGCGCTCAGTGAGACGCTCCCTGCAAGTCCGCTAATCAAATAGTTACCATTTGTGCCAGTTGTCCCAAGGCTCGAATTTGCAGTCACCCACTGGTCGGGAAACGCCACCGAAACGGGTGGAACGAGGGTAAAATCAGGATGAATCGTTCCACTCACCGTGCCGCTAACGTCTGCGTGCCGAAGGTTTTCGGTCGTACCGAGTATTTCCCCGGTTTCAGCGTTAAGGTAAACAGTTGGTCGCGTCAGGATCTGATTTTCGCCGACCATGGTCACAAGACGCGGGAGTACAAGTTCGTAAGCGAGTACGTAATTGTCGGTATCTTTTGGGTAGAATAGTAATCCGTTGCTCTCAATCTGTCGTTCCTCCTCTTCACTGAGATTGTAGAGCGCTGCGACGTGAATTTTTGCCGAAGCGTCATCGAGAGAAACTCGTCCACGAAAAGCTTGCCGATCACGAAAATTGGACTTCGCACGAACCACCGTGTCTCCGCGCAAGGCAATGATGCTATCACTCCCAAAGACAGGAATCTCGCTTACTCCATAAAATTGCCGGAGCCGAAGAATCCGCAGGCCTCGGTCGGTCGTAACTTCGTTAACAATACGTGCGTCCTGAGGGATCGGCAGATTCGTGCTTGGTGTGCCCTGAGCACTTGTCGTACCGGGAAATGCAAACGCCAGAAGCAACAGGCAACTCGTTATTCGAAGCAAACCTCTCACTCCCATACTCAAGGCTCACCAATGGTAGAACTGTTCCAAGCACGAAGTGTGCCAATCCCGCACATCAGTTGAATCGCTCGGAGCAGGTCCTTGCCGACAATCACGGGGTGTGGATTCTGGTGAAGAAGCTCAATTAAATTGGAGGAGTGAAGCAAATTCCATCGAATGAAATCATCGCCTCGAACCGAGTTGTCTTGATTTATATCCATCGAAAGGAAACCCGAGCACTATTCGGTACGCAGTTGTTCTCACTCCGCTTGTAATAAGCGTTATGATCATACATTTTCCATCTGTCGTTTAGGTAATGGTGGTTCTTCACCCAGACGATTGGGATGGAGCAACATCTGTGCCGAACCGAAACGGCTTCACCCGGTCACCTGGGAATGTACTTTTCGCTATCTAATACAAACTGATTCCGACAGGTTGAAGCGGATAATGGACGTCCCTTATTTCGGCTATCCGGAGTCGGCCAACCCTCGCATCGTAGCTTATTGCGAAAGGTGTTTCCTGGAGCAGGGTTCGTGAATCATATACTACGATAATGGCCCAATAGCTGTGCACCGCCAATCGCTAGGACAGGCGAATATGCAAGAACACTCTCATGCGCCACAACGACGCCGAGAGCTCGACATTCTTAGAGGTATTGCTGTTCTCCTCATCTTGGGGCGACATTTACTTTTTATTCCTGATGCTCTTCCGGTATTCGTAAAAGGATTTTTTTTAGCTTGGCGAGAAATTGGCTGGATTGGTGTCGATCTTTTCTTTGTCTTAAGTGGGTTTCTCGTCTCTGGCCTGCTTTTTTCAGAGCACCAAAGAGTCGGAAAAATAAGAATTGCTAGATTTTTAGTCCGTCGAGGTTTTAAAATTTATCCCGCGTTTTATTTTTTTCTTTCAGTCTCGCTGCTGACTTCACTTTTTATCGATCTCCCTTCCGGATCGACTATTCAAGAATTTACTGGGGAGGCCTTATTTATACAGAACTATTATGGGGCAGTATGGAATCATACATGGAGCCTCGCTGTAGAGGAGCACTTCTATCTGATCCTCGCGGGATTAATAAGTGTGCTGATAAGGATTCGACCAACAGCACAAAACCCATTTCGTTTCTTGCCGACGATAATTGGAGTCACAGCATGCTTCCTGTTTACACTACGGGTCATGATCAGTTTTCGCTACGCCATTGGTGATTGGAATGTCGTATTCCCATATACCCATTTAAGAATTGATTCCCTTTTTTTTGGTGTTTGGCTCGCGTATCTCTATCATTATCAACAAGACGTTCTCTCAATTTTGCTGCGCTCTAAGCCCATTCTGATTACTCTTGCCTGTTCAACGACCATACTCCCGCTTCTCTTCCCACTAGATAAAAGTAGGTTCATGTATTCATCTGGATTTACTCTGCTCTACTTAGGATGTGGCGCAATACTATTGCTTTTTCTCAATTCCCAGTTCAAGAGGAAGGAAATTCTTTTGGATTACTTGGAGCCACTCGCAAAAATCGGAAAAAACTCTTACTCAATCTATCTTTGGCACATGATGGTTTATCATCTTTCAGTGAAACTGTGTTTCCCCGAATCAAATCTAATGGCATTCTCCTTGCAAGCAATATCATACCTCTTGGGTGCCATCGTCGTCGGATCTCTTTCAGCTTACTTGGTGGAATTTCCAGTGCTCCGCATGAGAGAGCGATGGATTCCTTGAAAAAAATACTTCTGGAGATTGCCACGGCGCTTGCGCGCCTCTAGTGAGGAGATTCAACCTTTGGTGAATCGCTTATTTCAATGATACTGCCCGACGCCGAGGCGAGATTTTGAATTAATTCGGTGAGAAGCGCGATATCGTAACCGAGGTCTTCGATTGCGGTAAGAACGAAATTTGGGACGGTATCTTCGTTACCCATACAGCTCACTCAGGCTCCCAATCGATGGGCTAAAAATCTAATCCGAACACCTTCAACCAAATCCCCGCTACTCCACTTCGCGAGGATTCCGTCACTCAATTAGAGTTATCGGCGTTAGTTTTCGTTTCTTTAATCTTGTGCGGGTTACAACCCAAGAAATCTCAAGGGGTTAACGAGAGGTCCAGCGCGGCCGAACCGATGAGACGAGGATCGGTGCGAGCTGCGATCATCGCCACCTGTGCTTCCTTCGGAAGTGGCGCAAGTGGGAGCACCTCGACGAGCTTTGCTTCAACTCGGCCGATCCAAACCTTACTTGCCAATCGCACCACATCACGGTCAGCATCGTCTGTAATCCAAAGCGTCGCGGAATGGAGACGCTTCTCCCCTTCCGTGTCAGTGAGTTTCTTCACCGTCGGGGTTACGCGAAATGTGTTTCGTGACTTCCCTGCGACCTCAAGCATTTCACGCGCCTCAATAACAAACGTAATCAGGTAACGGTGCTTCCCGTTGAAGACATCAAAGGCGAATTCCTTGCCAACTTCCAGTGGAAGTGTTCGGGCGAAGAACGCGGCGGAGATCGGATCGAAGACTGCATTTGTGGTCTGAAATTCGGATTTATCACCCTCTGTCCCAGTTTTCCAACTTCTTGCGACCACCGTTCCATCGCTACGGAAAGAAATGTAACGGTTCTTGTCTTTGGAATTTTCCCGTTGACTGCTTACAAACACTAGGGGGTGATAGTTCTCGAGCCGAAACACGCTTTCACTCTGGTGTCGGAGACGATAGAAAATATCGATCCCCTTTGCAGTTCGGGCGTTGGCCTCGACGTGCATCATCTCTCCGCCGGGGAGCTGATTCAGACGGGCCCGAATTGACGCATCACCAACAGGTATCCCCTGCCAGGTAAACTCATAGTGATAGAGCCGATCCGTGGGAATGGTCACTTCTGGGTGGTATCGTTTAGTTACGATCTGAACAGCCCCAGGCGAGATATATTCCGCGACAGCAATTCGCGCGAAAACAAGCCCCAGTGCAAGAGCGAGGCAAAGGAAACAACGGTAGGTTCCGAAATCAGTAAACATCACAAGCCCCTCCCTTACTGCACCATACATATTAGACTAAATGTATGCTCTTCGGGCTCAATTAAAGTATATCACTTTTTCGAATTGTCTAGAATTTACATAATTTTTCACGCGCTGTAAACTCCATAAATTAGAGCATGCTCAACCGTTAAAAATTCAATGTCTTGCACTAATTAACGCAAAAGAAACAAAGTGCTCCGGCCCAAACTATCAACCGATCTCCAAGCAGCGCGTTACTCTCCGCACCTGGTTACTGTCGTGCACCGCCATTTCGGCGAAATCGATCGGCACGCCATCTTCAGTGCTTTTCTCACCGCGCTCGACGCCGGCGGGTTCGACGAGATTGATTTCATTCGAACGGCGGGTAGTTCCTTTAATCCCCGGCCCGCGCGAACAGGCCTGATTCTCATTAATGATGCTCGGGTGAGAGATGCTGAGATCGTGAGCGCCGGCATTCTCTCTGCAATCGGCAAGCCTCTTGCTGCTAAAGTGAGCCAAGACTTCACTGCCAGGGTGAACGAGCTCGTTACAGTATCCCTCCTCCCAGCCAGCGACCTGCTCAATCGTCCGGAGCTTCCATCCGCCGTGGCTCAAATTGCAGGCTCGCGTTTTCTGGACCGGGCACGCCACATCCATCAGGCTCCGCCGTCGCATCAGAGAAGCATTGCCAATGCCCTCATTGCGGAGGCAGAAGCACTTGAGCGTCTCACCATGGGTGTGAGCGGGCCGCTCTACCTCCTCATTCGTGCCTGGCGGGAGCGATTCCCCGCACGACTCGACCGGTTGCGAGGAGAGTTTAAGGAGTAGTATGAAATCAAGTAACGCTATGTCGACCGAGGAATTTACTGAAGCAGCAACGGTTCTTGCTGAGGAGGAATTACCGCTACCGAGCACATCTCTTCGTGATTGGCTCCTCCTCCCTTTTTTTCTTTTGGGGTTTTTGTTAATCCTTGTTGTCTTTGACGTCTGGCAGAGAATCGCCTTCGCCCGGGGCCGAAGTTTCCATGAGCGGGCTGTCGTTCAGCTCAACCGCGCACTTCAAGGGTTGCTAGAAGTATTCGGCGCAAAGATTGAGCTTCGAAATTTCGCGGAGCTTACGCCGGGTCGTCCGTATGTAATCGTTTCGAATCACCAATCGCTCTTTGATATACCGATTCTCCATTCAGTCTTCGCTGACCATTTCCCACGTTTTATCTCCAAGAAGGAGCTCGCCCGCTGGATTCCGAGCGTCTCTTACAATTTACAGCATGGCGAAAATGCGATTATTGATCGTGCGAACGCTCAGCAAGCGATCGATCAGATTGGGAAGCTCGGTTCATTGTTGATGAAACGTGGCTTCGCCGTCGTGATCTTTCCCGAAGGAACTCGAGCGAGGCGGGGAAAGCTAAAACAGTTCCGCTATGCTGGTTTTGCCACCCTCATTCAATCCGCACCACTCGCGCAGGTAGTTCCCGTGACGATTGATGGCTCTTGGAAACTCTCTGCGCACAAACATCTCCCTATCCCGCTACGAACAAAGGTGACGGTGGTGGTAGGAGCGCCAATTGACCATGAACAACATGGAAGCCTGAAAGAGATGATGACGGCACTCCACTACACGATTGAGCAGACGCTCGAGCGTCTTCGGGGCGAGCCTAAAGCGTGATCCTTGGATTGCACCACAAAGACCACGAAGACCACAAAGGTTACAAATCTTAGGCCTTTGTGGTCTTCGTGGTCTTTGTGGTGCAAAGGGATCTCCTAGATGAAGTCGCAGCTAATCTGTCTTTCGCGCGCGCCGCTCCTGACGCTCGACCATCCGAGTGAGCACATTCTCCAACCGTAGGATACGATCCCTGGTTTTCTCCGCTTCAGGCGATAGCCCAGTGAGCTTGTCAAGGTCCCAATAGCGAAGCAGCGGTGCAATGACCATATCACGATGCTCGCGCGCGCCGTAAATACCAGCGTCTGCAATCGTCGCTTTACGAAGTTCGAAATTGGTCATTCCCGTGCCGGGCATTTCAAAACTATAGAGCTGGTTAGCGATCGCGATGAGCATCAGCTCCGGCGCAACCTCAATCAAAGCCTTTGCGACGGAGCGGTAGAAAACAAAATGGAAGTTTTCGTCACGCGCAATGAGCGTGAGGATTTTAAGTATAATTGGTTCATCAGCACGCTGGCCGGCGCGGAGATGAGAGATGCGAGTGGCTAACTCCTGCGCTGCAGTGTAGGCAAAAATCTCAAACGGATCCGCGAAGTGACGTTCGAAGCCTGCTTGAACCATCTTCAGCCGGTTTTCCTCAATCTCACGCGGGTCCATCACTCGCATGAGATGGAGGTAGTCCCTGATGCAGGTTGCATGATTGTCTTCCTCCGAGGTCCAGAGCTGCGTCCACTCTTTAAAGGGGCCACCGAGAGTAAGCGTTTGCTCCAGTTTTGCATGGTAGTACGGAAGGTTGTCTTCGGTTAAAAGGTTTGTTTCAAGCGCAACAACAACCTCCGGTCGAAGGGTGTTCTGCTCGGGATCCCATGGAATTTCATTAAAATCTTTCCCACGTCCCCATGGGATTATTTCGTGCGGATACCACCGCCGTGAAGTTGCGCGGTGTTCATTGAGCAGTCGCTGGACCTCTGGTTCCACCGCTTGCAGCGCCTCAGTCATTGCGTCGAGGCGATTCCGCTCCGCGTCGGAAAGCGTTACCCGGTAATCGATTAACATGCCTGCTTCAGTAACTCCTCATGATATGGTCCTGGGTCACCCGCGTATTGTCCGGCAGATTCTGCCGGAGGAGAGACTCGAACTCTCACAGGGTTGCCCCTACTGGATTTTGAGTCCAGCGCGTCTACCAGTTCCACCACTCCGGCCTAAGATTAAAACAAGGGCGACTTGATTCTCCCAAGCACCTGATGCTCGAGGAAGTATTGCTTACCATGACTGCTCGCTGATGCATACCCTATCAAGATAGGCTCTATAACAATTAACCAGTTTCCCAGTGTTCAAAAGCGATTCTGGCGCAATGCCGCTCGATTCATCTCATTACTATCCGTTTCTCACTTCATGGGACTTTGCCTCACTGCTCGCGTGCAGGCACGCTCCGTCGAGCATTTGGTCAATCTGTATACACACGAACTCGAAGAATCGTGAGACCATGCCCAATCCGTCTTGCATCTAACTTTCGAGACGAAAGCGAAGGTTCTATTACTGAGAACTCCGTAGCGGCGAAACCGCAGGGCTCATAACGAGGTATAAAATAAGGTGAAACGACAACAACTACAGACTACTCTCGGAGAGCTCATTACGGCGATCTCTGATGCAATTAGTGAAACCAATCTCGCCGAACAAGATGTCGCACGGTTAACACAACTCGTTCTCGCTCGCCTCCAGGTGCGGTTCGATCCAACGAACCTGTTAACCATCACCCAACAGGGTGGCGGAAACGACGGCGAAATTTCAATACTCCCCCACGGTTTGAGCTACCTTTCGAAGTAGTTCCCGACCCCGTTCATTTTCCATATTCGAATAGGAAAAGAGGACGACTCCGCCCGCGCCGAGTCGTAATGAATTTTCTACCTGCTCCACAAGGGCCGCATGATTGTCGAGCATCAACCATGCTCCAAGCCCCACAAGAACCTCACCGGTCGCAGCAAACGCAACAGCCTGCTTGGTTACGTAGGCGGCCATTTGGTTGTCTCGGGTGTAGTTCATCGGAAGCACCGAGTGGACTAACCCGCCCTGCAACCAACCGCGCCAATCTTGAAATGCATTTTGATAGGCTCGATCCGGCCAAGCAAGGCCTGCCACCGAGAGTTCCATTCGGGGCGCGATACGATTGAGCAGATCTCGAATCTCAGCCACCATCAGCGTCACCTGAGCTCGGCGCCAATCCTCCCACTTCTCTCCTCGGGGGAGTTCATCTTTCTTCCGCGCGGCCTGAAGCTCGGGATACGCCTCATAGAAGGCGGCAATTGATGAATCACTGTACCCGATATCAATTCCGCCTGGGAATTGAGAACTTGGCTTGATCGGAATCGCATACGGGTAGCGGATCATATCGAGGTGAATCCCATCGAGTTCTGGATGGGCGACCACGAGGTCGCGGACGGTCTCGAGGATATACCGGCGAACCGATGATGAGGCAGGATTGAGCCATAGCGCAGGTGTTCCAAGCTGAAAGTATTTACCGACTTCCCCCGGCGGCCGTCCTTTTTCATCGTAATCAAGGAGCGAATTTTTGTAATTATCAACAAGCACTGCGTCTCTCCCAACGACCTGGAGAATTGGTGCCGATGCATTGGCTGTAATGTTAAATACGTTCACCCAAGCGTGGACGCGTTTGCCGTTTGCATGCGCAAGAGTAATCGTCTCGCGAAGCGGGTCGAGCCCCTGTCCACGGGACTCCCAATACGGCGTTGCATCTGCAAGCAAGGTTGGGAACCAAGCCCGCCCCCCACGATAGACCTGGCAGTAGAGGTCAGTGAATTTTGCTGAACCCACAAAACTACGGAACCGCTCAAAGTGGGGTCGATCCCGAAAGGGCTGTACTGTTCCCTCGGCTTCAACCCAAAGCCCAAACCGGGTCTTCGTTGAGGTAGCTCCCGAAGCCGGCAAGAGAAAAATTCCCGCTACGCCAAGAGAGCAGAGGAGTCTAAAGATCATAGGTTGCAAGCTCCGCCCGGGGTAACTATTGAGAATCATTGCGTAGCTTTCCCGTAGCGAGTCCCGTTCCGTTCATTTGGGTGTGGTTTAATGAAGCTCCCCCCTACAATTAACTTAAAGTTTGGCGGCGGAAAAGGCCCTTCATTCGTCGGGTCCAGTCTTACACCCGCTCACGGCCGCACCCTGAGATGGGGACCTCGTGCTATCGCAGCGAGCGTCCTCCTCCTCTCGCTCTATATCCACGAACGTGGGACGAACGCGCTCGCACGAATCCAAGAGCAAACCCTCACACCCCTCAATTCAATTATCCTTATCGGCGAGAGGCACTGGGCTATCCGCTTGGCTAACACTGGAAAATCTTGTGTGGGATATGTTCGAACGGTCCTCGCTCATCCTGAAACTCCTCGGATTTCGTTTGATGGTTCAATCTACACGCTGCTCGCAGGCGTTCCCCGGCGCGTCGAGATAAACTTCCGATCGCAATTTGATAACGATCGCAAACTCACCGAAGTAGAAGCAGATCTCGCTTTCAATCACACTTCGTTACAGGTCCGTACAGAAAAAAAAACACAGCGCAAACTTCGTGCCGACTTGACGAATGGACCTGACAAGTACTCCTTCGCGCTTGAGCTCCCCGACCCCATATTCCTGGTTCAGCGTGGTTCGGAGATTTTCACCTTACATTTCCCGCCAGAACTCGAAGCTTCGCTTCAAATGCAAACAACGAGCAAGGTCTCGATCGATCGACTGATCGGAATTTCGCTGAACGAGATTGAGACCGGCGAGGTGGACGTTTGTAAGGAAGAGTTACGACAGGTCGAAGACCATCCAGAAGTTCTCGCAGGAATGATCGATCTTGCGAAATACGGTCAATTTCTTCGTTCGGCAACAACGGGAGCACTACCGTTTCTCTCACGAGGGATGACGGTCAACTGAGAAGAGGAAGGGAGCAATGATTGAAATCAGCAATTTAACGAAGCGGTTCGGTTCATTTACAGCAGTCGATAACCTCACTTTGACGATTCCTCGTGGGAGTATTTTTGCTTTTCTCGGAACGAATGGAGCGGGAAAAACTACTACCATTCGTATGATGACCGGCGTGCTGAAGCCTACTTCCGGATCGGTAAAGATCTGCGGACATGATATTCAGACGAACCCGATAGAAGCCAAATTTTGCATGGGGGTGATTCCGGATCACCCGTACGTTTACGGGAAGTTGACCGGGCGTGAGTTCCTCTGCTTCATGGCTGACCTCTATAAGGTGCCAGCAAAGCTCGCCCACACTCGCATGGACGAGTTGCTCGATACCTATGGTTTGGTCGAATGGCAGCATGACCTCGTTGATGGCTATTCACATGGGATGAAACAACGTCTCCTTATGTGTGCGGCAATGATTCATGATCCCAAAGTATTGGTTGTAGACGAGCCGATGGTGGGGTTAGACCCCCGCGGGGCAAAGGTGCTGAAGGACACTTTCGTCGAACGCGCAGAAAAGGGGCTGACCATATTTATGTCCACGCACTCGCTCTCGGTCGCCCAAGAAGTCGCTGACCAACTCGCGATCATCCAGCACGGGAAAATTGTGGCTCAAGGCACGCTCGATGACTTATTTGCCCAGGTAAATCACCGTTCGGCTGACTTAGAGAAAGTGTTCCTTGATATCATTGGAGCAGAAGAATCGGAAACATTTACCTCTCATTAGATTCGCAGTTTTTAGTAAGGGGGTCGTTGTGCCTCATACGCTTCTCAAACCGCTCCTTCTCCGAACGAAGAACACGTTTCTCACCACTCGAGGGAACCGAGCAAAACACCTGGTTGCCGGTTCGCTCTGGACCTTCTTCTCGGTAACAATTTTCATCAGTCTCTACTCACTCTTCGGTCGAAGCGACCTCGATGATGCACTGAGAGCTCTCATCGCAACAAAGTTGCTTAGTATCTCTGCATTTGGCTTCTTTGTGCTTCTCCTCTTCTCAAATGTCATTGTCGCACTCGGCTTTCTCTTTACGGCGAACGATCTTCCGCTCCTCGTCAGTGCACCAGTCTCATTTCGACGGCTCTATCTCGCGCGCCTCATCCAAACTGCATTTTCGTCGAGCTGGATGTTCTTCCTTTTTGCGCCGCCGGTTTTTCTTGCCTATGCCCTTGCGCTCGACTGCGGTGTTCATTTTCTCTTGATCGCTACTTTCTCCTCCATTCCGTTTCTGGTTATCCCTGCCGCGCTGGGCACGATCATTATCAGTATTTTTGTAAATATCATCCCGGCCTACCGGGTGCGTGATATACTCGCCTTCGTCTGTCTTCTCGTGGTTATCGCGACTCTCGCCTTAAGCCGTCACTATCCTCCAGCGACAAACTCTCTCCCCACTGATTTCACGGGCTTCACCACTTCACTTGTCGCCTTACATAGTCCAGATGTCGTCTGGCTTCCCTCCTACTGGGTGAGTGAGTCCCTCAATACCTTTGTGACACACGGTGAATTTGCTGCTCCCGCTCATTCCTATCTCGCTCTCCTCTGGGGCACAGCATTCGTATTCGTTACCCTTGGAGCATTTCTCTACCAGCGACTATTCCTTCGGGGTTGGTCACTCTCGCGAGAAGGAACTCGTAACCTTCGCGCCCCGGCGTCGGTACTCTCGAGTGTGGTCGGCAGATTTCTCATTCCATTCCATCAACAGCTACGCGCGATGGTATTTAAGGACGCTCGGATGTTTCTCCGAGACCCAACACAGGCAGTCCATCTCCTCCTCTTACTCACGCTCTCCTTTGTCTACCTCTACAATTTCCGTGCGATTAAGGAGGTTCCAACGGTGGAGAATGAGCTTCTCACCTGGTGGCATGCTCTCCTCAGTGTGGCAAATGTTGTGCTCGGGGGTTGCGTTATTGCCGCAGTTTCGACCCGGTTCGTTTTTCCGGCGATAAGCCTCGAGGGTCGCGCGTACTGGCTTGTGCGAGTCGCACCACTCTCGATTCGTCAATTACTCTGGAAGAAATTCCTCACTTGGATCGTTCCGGTGAGCATCGTCGCCGTTACGCTGCTCCTCTCGGGCGCCTTTGCTCTAGACGTTTCGGAAAATGGCCTCCTCGTGAGCGTCTTCTTCGCCATCTCACTCAGTATCGGCATTGTAGGACTCGCAATCGGGGTTGGTGCGGTCTACGCCAATTTCCGCTGGGAGACACCAATTCAAGTCACAGCTGGCTTTGGGAGTTTAGTGTTCATGTTGCTTGCGCTTGGCCTAATAATGCTCACCAGCATCCCAGCATCGTTTCTCATCTTACTCACCACCTGGGTCGATATGTCCCAAACCCCAGCAACATTACAAACAAAACTCGCGATCGCCGCATCCGCATCAATGAGTCTCGTAGTAAGCCTCGCTGCTGCTCGGTGGGGCCTGCACGCCGGCGAGCAATCGCTCGCGCAACTTGAAGAGTAGAACGCTGAGCCGCATCAAGGCCCGTAGTATCGCAGTTCGTCCGGCCCAACATTGACAACGTGCTTTTCTTAGTGCATTTAAAGATCATTCCTCGGTCTTTCAAATCGTTCCATCGAGTAACCCAAGCAGTCTGTCGCTACGTCTGAAGTTTGTCGAAGTCTCAGCAGAGGTGGCGGCGGTGTGAAGTCATTTTTGGAGGTTACTCGATGAAACGGTTAAGCGGCTGGATTCCTCTTCTCCTCGTGTCGTGCTTGGTTTGTGTCGGTATCATTCTGGTTATTGCTCGCGAGAGCCCAAGAGCAGAAAGGAGCGATAGCAATGGCATCCGTTACCTCTTTCCAATTCCATCAACTTCGTCCGGAGCGTCGAAAGCGGATTTAACGGCGCTCGCAACTTGGCCAAAGCAGTACGTCGAGCATATCGAACACGTGCTTCGGTTCATCGGCGACTTCTCGCGGGCCACGAATGACCCGCGGGGGGAACGGATCGAAGGAATGACGTTCTTTTCGATTACCCGTGCTCACCGGGCTCAGCTTGTGCATGGCGCAAGCGCTTCAGCGATGTATGATCTCGGGGAGAATCAGTTAGGACTTGACTATGCAGAGCTTGCCGATGGTGCTGTAGCTTTCTTCCCAACCGTCAACGATCTCTATCACGAACTCGGACATGCTGTTTTCGATGACCAGGAATTTTATGGCAACGTCGATGACCCGAATATTCGCGAACGGGTCTTCAGCCTTGAAGCGTCGAACTATGCGCGAGATGAGGATGGGATGAGGAGAATGAAAGACTATGTCTCCACTCTCCCGGGTGTCGATCCGCAAACGCTGAGGAAATGGCGTGTTGTGCTTGAATACTTCGAGAAACAAGCGAAGTGTCGGCGGCTCATCTCCCTGATCAGGCTCGATAGTATCAGATTCGGCCGAGAACTTTTTCCGCATTTTCAGCGAGTTCACGTGAGCGGAAACGTTGCTCCAGAACGATTTGAAGCGATGAACGCGCGGCTATTTGAACTTACCGTTTTCAATTTTCTACCGGACGCGGAAATTACCATACTCAACATCGATCGCTTCTTAAAGTCGCTTGCAAACGTTGAAGAGTGGTTTCGGCCTGAGATTGAAATCCCGGGGGAAACACTTCAATGGATCAGCGAGTGGCAAACGCGAGTCGTCGAGTTTCGAGCAGCGCTGGAAGTACAAAAACAAGCGGAGAATGAGCTGGAGATTCTCTGGCGCCAGTAGCGGTTTGCATTCGGGGCGGGCAATCTCATGGCCCAGCAATTCAACGGCCCGCCCCGAAGAAGAGTTTGCTTTGCTTCGCACTTTCCGCGCCACCAGAATAGGAAGGTCTCCTTGCGCAAAAGGTCTTGCAAGGATGAGGAGCGATCGAAAATTGGGAGGTAAGATAATCTGAACGCCCGCGAGATGAAACAGAGCACGCGAAGCGTTTTGAGCCGTCTCAGTTTCGCGATTCTATCCGTGTTCATTTCCGGACTTGTTATTGCGCCAGCTGCAAGCGAGCCGCCGCAAGCAGTTCGCTCAGGACCAATTCCGATCCGTGACCAGCATCCATTGAGTTTCTACCATGCCTCATTTTCTCCAGAGTCACCGGGGGTGCTTGAGGCGGGGGAGTTTCGCGCACGAACAGCGTTTAACTGGTCAAACACGTTAAACAACCGAAGAGGTTCGTATCGAATCGATGCCGAAACTCGGCTCGTTGAGTTCGGCTTGCGCTACTCGCCGTATGCCCGCCTAGAGCTCGGGATCGGTGTTCCGTTACTTTGGCGCGGAGAGGGGGTAGCTGATTCAACCATTGATAATTGGCATCAAGCTTTCGGCTTTCCGCGAGCAGATCGAGATATCGTGCCGGATAATGAGTTCGCACTTCGCGGGGACAACCAGGACGGAACTCGGTTTAACCTCACCCCGCAGGGAACACGGGTGATGAATCTCGTCCTCGATGCGAAATATGAAATTATTCCACGAACTAAAGACGCAAGCCAGTGGAGTGCACTCATTCGACTTGGCATTCCAGTGCCGCAAAACGCATACACTCAACAAGGTATCGACCTTGGTGCGACGTTACTTGGACAGATGAGCCCGGAGGTGACGAACTTGGATTGGCTGACGCTCTACTTCGGCGCGGGATATATGCACTTCACCGATGAAGAAACCGATGGGCTTGCTTTCAAACACAATCACTTTTTTTCGTTTCTCCAATTTGAGACCGAACCATTCGGCAGCATCCCAGTATTACTGGGATTGGTTTACCAATCACCACTGGTGAACGATGTAGAAAAGTTTCCCGACTATGCAGTGTATCTCGATCTCGGCACCCGGTTTGGGCTCACTGACCGAACCTACGGCGAGCTATTGCTCCGCGAAAACATCTCTTCGCAGGACGGGACGGCAGACATCACCGTGATGTTTGCCTTAAGTGTTAGCGGGAATTGATAATCGAGACACCCACTATTCTAAACGAACGTATATACCTGAAATCTCGATAGCTTTTGAAATCGTAATGTTGGGTGTCCGATACTTCCTAACGTTTGGTGTGCGCGAACCGGCCGCACAGCTAAAGAGGGTGCGGCGCCCCTACGTTCGAGCACTAACGAATCGGAAGCTTTGGAAGCACTCGACAACTAATCGCGTCGGTATGGCTTCCTTGTAGATATATGCTGAAGCGTTGGCCTCTTGCTACCGACAGCGCGTGTAAGCCATTGGGCATGCGCGCTGATCCAACTCCGCCGCCCGGACGACCAAATGTCGAGGGATTCGCAGCATCGGCTACAGATATACTCGCGGTGCTAATTCCGACTGAAGTTCTCCCTGTCGCAACGAAAGTGAAACGTCCGTAAAAGCTGTATCGTTTTTGTAACGTTCCAAGGAGAATCGGAGCACCATCTATCGATTCGAATGAGCTGGTTTCGCCAATCCGATAGAGCGGCTCGCTCGCATAAAACTCGCCGAGGTCTGAAGTGCAATGAACATCTACTGATGCCATCTGCGCATAGGCTTCTCGCGTGAAAAGCAAGAGAAAAAGGCATACATGTAATTTGGTTTTCATTAGTTCCCCTATATTATTTGGCCACTAACCCCGCAATTCACTTATCTTAATCGGAGGCTGAGGGCGCGATGCTTCAGGCATTCCTAATATTTTTTACAATAATTCATTGAGCTGGTGCCCGTTTGAATGTAAAAAATCATCGGTCCGCCCCGAAAAAGATCGTTCAACGTAGTTCGAGCTTGGGACTAATTAATGTGATCCCCAAATAATCGACACATAATCTCTCGAGCGCGTCGGCACTCAAGGACAACGTCTCCTGCGAACTCGCATCGCATACAGCCATTGATGCCGTCGATGTATTCAATATGCAGATCCAGAACATCGGCGGACCCTTTCGTCGGCGCTAGAAACGTACTCGCACATACAGTGAATCCGAAGACTATAGCACTGTAACGTTTAGTAATTTTCATTTGACTCGCTTTAATTATTTTCAGGTGACGGCGAAGATTTGCCGGTCCTTAAACGAAGATATGAACTACACCCATAAACAAGAAGCGGCGTATAAGGCCGCACAGTTGGAATTAGCAACTATCATGCCAAGGCGTTCTCGCTGCAGTTAGATGGATGTTACTGAGTAATCGTAACGCGACTCTCAAAAACAAAAATGTTACGCATTACAAGATAGTCGCATAACACTTAATGTCTTCATCCTCCAACAAAACTCGTATAAGGGTTTGAAGAGTCCTGTCGTCCCTCTCTTTACAAACTGCTTTTGTAACGAGAGAGGCGCAGATGCCATATTTGGTTTTGGCTTTTTACTCATGCTTCTCGAATTTCATTTCTTGTCTCTGGTAACGGTGCACTCTTGAGGTTCGTTCTCTTCCGGAGTTCGGCTTGAAGCGTGCATCGTTACTAACCCGGCATTGGTAACGCTCTTGGAATTTGCCGATAGGGTACGTCTTTGGAGTGAGACAGTGAATATAATTCCAATCGGTGATCGAACGGTCCCCCCGCACGACGCACAGTATCGCTACGAGCGAGTTCCACGGATCGAAGCTGTTATCCCCGTGGAAGGCGCTCGCGCGCTTGGGGACAACGCTGAGGCTGATTCCCTGGACACGCGCACGCGTAGCCAAATGCAGCGCCCAGGCTTCGATGAATTGTGGCAAACGGCAGACCGCCAACGACCTTCGCGTGACTTACCTCCTCCACCGGCGCGTGCGTTAAGTGGAGGCCGGTTGGCCATTGCGATCGTCCTTCTTGCAGCGCTATTGCTGCTCTTCGGGTAGCCGTTCGAGCGCGAGGCGCAGAGGCATGAGAACTCGGTGGTTGTACGACACCTTGGTTTCTGCGTCTGCGCCTTGCTTTCGCCGCTGACCTTACCTCTTTCCGCTATGACCACTAATGTAGCTTTTTCACCGGCATCCCGGGCGGAAGTGTAATCGAATAGAGTCGGTCCGCTTCGTCTGGGGCGATCACGGGATTGAGATCCGCCTGCTCGTAGCTGAGCTCAAGTTCGAGATCTTCCTCATAGACCATGACGCGAATGCGCGGAGGAATTGTGGGGCTAATCTGCCGAACGGTTGTGGAAGGCGTTTGTTTCAGGTACTCGATGAACAATAACTCCGTATTCCCGTCAAAAACTTTAACAGCCTCCAATTCAAACACCAACTCCGATTGAACGTCTCCGAGACGGCGAAGTATCAGGTGAAAAATCCGGCCATTGTCATCCCTAACCAACACTACCAATTTGCCGGAATCGAGCTCGCGAAAGACGTTTGCATTTTCCAATTCACGATCTGAGACTGCAATTCGGCCAGTGTTGAGTAACATAATCTGTTCAACCGAAAGTGGAATTCCAGTAAGCCGCGCTAAGTTCCGCTCGCTCGCCATGCCTTGGTAGGCCTGCTTCGCCTCAAAATCCACCGTCGTGAGCTCGCCATTACGGCAAACGATGATGCTCGTTAACCGATTGAGCGCGGTCGAGAACAATTCCAAGCGTAATTTATCTGGGCGGGTGAATACAACCACTTGGGTTCCGCGGTAGCGTTTCCCTGACTTCAAGATCAGCAAGTCGCCCATGGCGCGAAATGAGGTCACCGCTGAAACAGAAGCTCTCAGATACGAAGTTACGGCTGTGACGTCCTCTACCGAAGCGGGCTGATAATCGCTCGTTGTAAGCAAAGTCTCCGGTTTGAGATGAACACAAGAGCCGAGTGAAAGAGCGAGGACTACTCCGAGAAGTCGAACCGCAACACTCTTTCTTTGAGGTCTGCTCACGAGGTTGCTACCGTGTGCTCGGAGTCACCCCTTCTCGTTTGAGCGCATCGATTTGAGCTTTCAGTCGATCTTCCACGCCAAGGTCTTCGGAGTCTGGCGCATGGGTAAGCGCCCGCTGGAATGCCTCGAGCGCTTTCGCGCGATCGTTGCGTTTCAGCTGAACGTGGCCATAATGCTCGAGGATCACGGCATCATCGGGGACGAGGGCAACCGCACGAGTGAGTTGTTCCAACGCCTCATCATAACGATTGAGCTTAAAGTAGACCCAACCAAGGCTATCGATATAATAGCCGTTTGCTTTATCTAACGACACCGCACGCGTTACATAGGCAAGCGCTTGCTCGAGATCTCGACCAAGTTCTGCGAGTGTATAGCCCAAGTAATTTAAGGCATGTGCATTGTCTGGATTGAGCTCGATTGCTTTACTCATCGCCTCAATCGCCTCATCTTTTCTCCCGAGTTCATCAAAGTACACCCCGAGGCTGAAGTAATGCATGTCTTCCTTCGGCTCAAGCGCGATTACCTGATTCATCGTTTCAATCGCACGTTCGACATTTCCCGCGTCACGTTCTGCGGCGGCAAGGAACGTGAGAAGCTTTGGGTCATCCTTCTTCTCTGCGAGTGCCTGCTTCACTGCCGCGATCGATTCTTCGTAGCGCTTCTCTTGGCGATAGAGGAATGCGAGATAGGTCTGTGCTTCAACATACATCTTCTCTTTCTCTTCGATCTTTGCGAGCTCCGAGATCGCTTCCTTTAACCGCCCCATCGCGACATAGGTTGAGCCAAGGTAGTAACGCGCAACCGTGTTGTCTGGTTTCGAAGCAAGGATTAAATTCAGTTCGATCTCTGCACCGGGGAAGTCCTGGCGCTCTAACTTAATCAGCGCGATCTTCAAACGAGTATCGGTTGGGTCATCCTCCAACTCACCAATGGCTTCGAATTCCGCGAGCGCCTGATCGACCGCATTCTGCCCAAGGAATAGCTGCCCAAGTAATCTCCGAGCTGCGAGATTTTTCGGAAAAGCCTCGACGATCTTTTGCGTAAGTTTCGTTGCCTCTTCCAAACGACCTTGTGCCGCAGAAAGTCGCGCAAGTTCTAGCTGTAAGCCATCGGACGTCGGGTCGAGCTCACTTGCACGCTTCACATATCGCTCGGCTTGGGGCAGGTCTCCCTTCACTTCGAGGACGCGCCCGAGGTAGTAATAGCCCAGGATTGAGTCGGGATGCGCCTGAATGAGTGAAGTGAGGACTTCGCGTGCTTCCTCGAATCGTCCCTCTTGCGAGAGCAAGCTCGCTAACAGGACATAATAATCTTGATTTGCTGGGGCCCGCTCAATCAAATCACGATAAGCAAGAACCGCGAGATCAATTTGCCGCGAGGTCGCAAGCACACCAGCCCGTAGACGGAGTAGTTCGAGATCATCTTTCTGGATTAATAGTGCCTCATCGAGCTGTTTCAGCGCGTCTTCAAGGCGACCTTCGCGAACATACATCTGGGCAAGTCGCTTACGAAGAGTCGGTGCAGGGGTGGGTTCGTTCTCTGCCGCCTTCTCAAAATAGAGCAGCGCCTCATCGTACTCATCATCTTGGAGCGCTAATTCGCCCCGCATATAGTAGTAATGAGCCGTCGACGACGGCGGAAGAACAGTTGAGTTTTGATCGAGTCGGGAGAGGTCTTCCGCCAAAATTTGCTTTCGCAAAGTAAGGGTCGCGTCATCTCCACCAGTGTTTCCCTGAATTCCAGTACAGCTCGAGAGGATAATGCAGAGAGACGCGGAGAGAACGCTTGTAAAATTTCGCAAAAACCGACGGAGAGGCTCGCGCATTCAGTACTTCCCACGCTCAGCGAACGACTGTCTTACCTCCGGTTCTTCGACGCGATTGATGCCTCCTGCATGCATACCCCCGAGTAATTCACGCGTCCTACCGCCGGCTGAGACTACGGGGCTTTGCATCACCCGATCAGCAAGTGTCACGCCCGCTTTCGTGCCAATCGGTACACCGCTCTTCTCTGGGGGAAACGTCAGTGCACTCTCCGGCAGCGCAGCATCAGTAAGTAACTGCTCACGTGCACTTGTGAGGAGATCTCTTGCATGGCTGAGCGAAAGCCGAAGTCCAGCCCATGGTGCCTCGCGTGTTCCCTGAGTCTGGTTAAGAAAACCACTCGTGAGCTGCTCCAGCATGGTCAGGAGATCAACTGCATCGCCTATCTTTCGAAGCGCATCTGGCCGCTTCATCTCATGCCTCCAATGTTGACTGATAATAATTCAGAGGAAAACTAACTCACTCTGTATACGTTATGGGTCTAGAGATGAAAAGGAAAGAACAGGTCTGAGATGCTGCTCCCCGACAGCCGACGGATGCAACGAGAAGCAGCTCTTTTTAGCTCAGCGAATGCCATTTGATGTAAGAGCTTGGTTTTAGTCAGAAATAACTCCTGTCTCTTACTGGATTTCTTCCCTTTAATATGTAAATTTAATGGTTTGGATTTAATCTCATTACCGCTAACGGAGGTCGCTCGTTTACATGATTGAGGTCGTCGTTGAACATAGCTTGGATAAGGCGATGCGTGTTTTGAAGCGGAAACTTATCCGCGAAGGAGTCTTTAAGGAACTGAAATCCCGTCGCTTCTATGAAAAGCCATCGGAGAAGAAAAAAAGAAAATCAAAGGAAGCACAGAAGAAGCGTCGAAAAGACCTCGAGCGCATGAAGCGCTTCCAGCCTTAAAATATTTGAGGGAGTCTTGCGACTCGTTTCGCGTTACCTCATCCGTGAGATCTTAACACCGTTCGTAACTTCGCTCTTCGTACTCACTGGTATCCTCTTCCTCTTACGGGTACTGCGTATGATTGAGCTCGTCGTAACGCGAAATGTGACCTTTTCCGATATCTTCATCGCGTTCTCCTACATCCTCCCACGCTTCCTTGAAATAACTCTCCCGATGTCACTTCTCCTCTCGGTCATTCTTGCGTTTGCGCGGTTGAATAACGATTCCGAACTCATAGTACTCCGAGCGAGCGGAATGAGCGTACGGAACCTCCTCTTCTCTCTGCTCGTGTTTAGCACTGGTGTTGCGGCACTGACACTCGTTCTTGCCCTCTGGGTTCGACCCTGGGCCAATGATCGACTCGGGACTGCTATCTTCGAAATTGCTAAGAATCGAGCGAGCACCGGCCTAGTCGAAGGGGTGTTTAACGAGTTCGATCAATTGACCGTTTATGCCTCTCAGGTTGAGGACACGGGGAGCAAGCTTCGGAATGTGATCATCTCCGACGAGCGAGATGAAGCTCGGCCAAAAACGTTCATTGCGCGAAATGGCATCATTGTCTCAGATGATATTGCGCGTTCGCTTACGCTCCAGCTATGGGAAGGGAGCATCCACGAAGGTCTCGGGTCGAATTATAGCGTCACCTACTTCGATGTGAACAATCTCAACATTGGTGAACGAGCGCTTATCGGCGATGAAAGTGCGGGTACGGGGAAAAAAACAAATGAGCTCTACTGGGGCGAGTTAAGGAGCGCTATCGCCTCCCTTGAGGCCAAGCAGAATCCACTTGGGCATGAGGACCGCAAGCGCCTCGCACGCTATGAGGTGGAGCTCCATCGACGTTTAGCACTCCCAGTTGCCTGTTTCTGTGTTGCGCTTATCGGCATGGGTTTGGGCGTTCTCTCTACCCGTTCGCTGACCAAGCATCATCTCCCGCTGCACGTGGTACTTGGAATTGTGGCGATCGTTATTTACTATCTCCTCCTCGCCTTTGTCGGTGCTCTTGCCGAACAAGGCGCTCTCCCCTTCGAGATGATCTGGGTGCCGAATGTTCTCTTCCTGAGTGCTGGTGTGTACCTCTTCTCTCAGCTGGATCAAGTTGAAAGTCTTTGTGGGAAGCTCCTTGCGCGATTATGACCCCGACTCTCTTTCAGCGATATGTTGTTCGGCAGTTTGTATCGGTGTTCTTCGTTTGCCTCTTTGGTGCCACGTCCCTGTTCATTATCTTCGACCTGTTCGAACGGATGAAATTGTTCCTCGGTGAAGATACTCCATTTTTCCTCGTTTGTACTTACCTGTTCTTTAAACTCCCGCTTACGATTCACGTAATGCTTCCTGTTGCCACACTCATTGCGACACTCGTCACTATCGGGCGCCTCTCACAGCAAACAGAGATTACCGCCATGCGTGCCTGTGGCGTGAGCCTTATTTGGCTGGCTCGGCCACTCATTCTCATCGGTTTCCTACTATCGCTCATCATGTTTGTTGCCGGAGAAACAATTGTCCCTTGGGCTGCCGAGCGCGTGGAAGAAACATATCACTTCGATATTAAGAAGAAGATTGAACGGGGCGCTTATGACCGAAGCGACTTCTGGTATCGATCGGGCAAAGCGTTTGTCCGAATTCATTTCTACGAGTCTCGCTCTTTCACGCTCCACGGCCTGTCGCTCTTCGAATTAAGTGATACTTTCCAGCTCACCCGGCGAACCGATGCCGAGCGCGCGATCTGGAAGGGACCAGAAGTTGGTTGGTCGATGGAGAATGTCGTTGAAACGGTTTTTCTCGCTGATGGGAGACTGCTTACTTCGAATTATCGCTCACTGCCATTTGTAGCAGACAAACAACCCGCTGATTTTTTCGATTTCGAGCGCACCCCTGAGGCGCTCAGCTACCAGGGTCTCAAACGTTACGCGGAGAAGCTTCGTTCCGAAGGAGTGCCGGTAAGTAGCTATGAAGTCCAGCTTGCGGCAAAGATCGCTTTTCCATTAGTGAATGTCATTCTCGTTCTTGTTGCTTTCCCCTTCTCGTTGAACCCGGCCCGTGCCGGCACCATGACGGTGAGCTTTATCGCTGGCGTCGCGATTGGCTTTGGCTACTATGTGGTTCATGCGTTTAGCATCTCTTTGGGCGCAGCTGAGTTGATTCCACCGACGATTGCCGCCTGGACCGCAAACCTCATCCTCGGATGTATTGCTGCATTCATGCTCGTCGGGGCGGAACGGCCGTAACTCTCGCCTAATGAGCGAATATCCCCGCACCCCGATTGAATTTTAACCACTTCCATGCTACATACACCCGTTCCCCGGAAAGTTCTCCGAAAGTTAACGAGAACCTAGTTCTCAGTTACAATTTTTTAATGAACGGTAGCCATTTATCAACGGAAGGGAGATCAATATGAAGTTGCGTCCATTACATGACCGAATCATCATCAAGCGGCTTGAGGAAGAAGAGAAAACGTCAAGTGGGATCATCATCCCCGATTCAGCCAAAGAGAAACCTCAGCGTGGGAAGGTTATTGCGGTAGGCAAAGGTCGAGTTCTCGAAGATGGGAAAGTTCGACCGATGGAGGTGAAAGCTGGCGATGTCGTGCTCTTCGGCAAGTATAGTGGCACCGATGTAAAGATTGAAAATGAGGAACATCTCATCGTTCGCGAAGATGATGTCCTAGCAGTGGTCAACTAATAACAGTTCGCGCGAAGGAGAGAGAAGAAGATGGGAGCAAAAATTATCGGCTACGGGCTCGAGGCACGCGATGAGATGCTTCGCGGCGTGAACAAACTGGCAGACGCGGTTGCAGTCACTATGGGACCGCGGGGACGAAACGTCGTGATCGAGAAATCATTTGGGAGCCCAAAAGTGACGAAGGATGGGGTAACCGTCGCCAAAGAAATTGAGATCGAGAGCAAGTTCGAAAACATGGGCGCTCAGATGGTGCGCGAAGTTGCTTCCAAGACCTCTGATGTGGCCGGTGATGGCACCACCACTGCGACAGTTCTCGCCCGTGCGATTTTTCGTGAAGGGTCGCGCATGGTTGCGGCCGGGCACGATCCGATGTCAATCAAACGAGGGATTGATCGTGCGGTAAGCGCGATCGTCGAGGAATTGCAGAAGATTTCGAAGCAGACAAAAACACGTGAAGAAATTGCCCAAATCGGTGCGATCAGCGCAAACAACGACAGCTTTATTGGAAATATTATCGCTGACGCGATGGATAAGGTAGGAAAGGAAGGTGTGATTACGGTTGAGGAGGCCAAGGGTCTCGACACGATGCTCGAGGTTGTCGAGGGAATGCAGTTTGACCGCGGCTATGCCTCCCCTTATTTCGTCACCCATCCGGATCGAATGGAGACAATTCTCGAGAACGCATATGTGCTGATCTACGAGAAAAAACTGAGCAGCATGAAGGATTTTCTCCCACTACTTGAGAAAGTCGCCACCACGAAAAAGCCCTTGCTCGTGATTGCCGAGGACGTTGAGGGTGAGGCACTCGCGACATTAGTCGTCAATAAGATTCGGGGAACACTTCAAGTCGCCACGGTAAAGGCGCCTGGTTTTGGTGATCGCCGAAAAGCAATGCTCGGAGATATAGCTGCGCTTACTGGCGCGGAATTTATTAGCGAAGACCTTGGGCTCAAGCTGGAGAACACTGAACTCGCGAGCCTTGGCCAAGCAAAGCGAATCGTTATTACGAAGGACAACACCACGATCGTTGATGGCGCCGGGAAAAAGAGCAATATCGACGCTCGAATTAAGCAAATTCGCACCGAAATCGATGCGGCCACCAGTGACTACGACCGCGAGAAACTCCAAGAGCGCCTTGCAAAGCTAGTCGGCGGCGTTGCCGTGATCAAGGTCGGTGCTGCAACCGAAATTGAAATGAAAGAGAAGAAAGATCGGGTTGAAGACGCGCTCAATGCAACTCGTGCTGCAGTCGAAGAGGGTATTATTCCTGGCGGAGGCGTCGCCTACATTCGAGCCTTGAAGGCGTTAGAGACGCTGAAGGCTTCAGACGAGGAAAAAGTTGGAGTGAAGATTGTAAGCCGGGCCCTTGAGGAACCACTGCGGACGATCGTAACAAACGCTGGGCATGAAGCAAGTGTGATTGTTGAGAAAGTACGAGTTGCAGGCGGGGCCACTGGGTTTAATGCTGTAACTGAACAGGTCGAAGATTTGGTAAAAGCTGGGGTAATCGATCCAACCAAAGTCGCACGCACCGCACTTCAGAACGCAAGCTCAATCGCCGGCTTGATGCTCACGACCGAGGCTATCGTTGCTGATAAACCTGAACCGAAGAAGACATCGCCGATGATGCCGCCGCCCGGCATGGATGAGATGTACTAAAAAGGCAGGGGCAGCGGCAAAGGCAGGGACAAAGAAATAAAAATCCCAGCCTCTGCCCTTGCCCCTGCCTTCGTCATCGTCGAGGTCTTAGCCATTGCCGCTGCCTTTGCCTCTGCCAACAAAACTTCAATTCTCTCACTTTTCCACTCAAGAAAATTAACCTCCTGCCGACATTACTGAAAGCGCAAAGGATTGCGCCCTTGAAACGAAGATTAAGGAGGATCTTCCCCCATGCTTCCGCTCCATGGCTCAACCCTTTCCCAAGCCCAAAAAGTCCGGCCACATGATACGGAACCTCGCGGAATAACTTCTCGAAATCCAAAAACGACAGCTAAGAAAGGAAGCGTTCCCGAAAGCGATGACCAGGTGAGTCTCAGCCTCCCGCCCGAGGAGATGCTTCGTGAATATATCTACTTTTTTAAGGAGCTGCTCCGCGGCGGCCGAGAAGAGGATTTCGAAGACCTCTACCAGAAGCTTACAAAGCTAGCGCACGAGCTCTCTGGTGTCATGTCACCGCCCGGTACGGAGGAGACGACCTCCAATGGGTCGGAAATCCAACAACTCGCAGCAGTTGCAACAATAGAATCCCAACAATCGCTTGAGCTCTCTGTCGCTACTGATGGGGAGACATTCTCCTTCTCCGGAGAGATGAGCTTCTCGCTTTCCGCAGCCGTGGCCGGTGAGTTTACAACAAGCGATGGAAGGACCGTTTCGTTCCAGGCAGCAGTGAGTGTTCAGGTAAGCCTGAGCGTTCAGCTCTCAGTATCGCAAGGTCAATCAACTCCACCGGTCGAACAGGCCGATCCGCTGGCGCTCGACCTTAACGGAGATGGGAACCTCTCGCTCACCTCAATCGAAAACGGCGTTACCTTCGATATCAATGGCGATGGCGTGCTCGACCAGACCTCATTTATCGATGGCCCCGATGCTTTCCTTGCTTGGGACCGGAACGACAATGGCGCGATAGACGACGGACGAGAGCTCTTCGGCGATCAACACGAAGCAGCAAACGGCTTCCTTGAACTTGCCAAATTTGACGATGATGGGAACAAAAGAATCGATGCCGCGGACTCAATCTTTAACGAACTCCGCGGCGTGCGCCGAGGCCAAGACGGCACACTTGAACTCCTCTCCCTGGAACAGCTCGGGATTCAATCAATCGACTTGAATTACACACAGTTAACTCCGGCTCCGCCGGTCGGTGGAGCTCGCCTCGCACAACAGTCAAGTTACTTAACGGCGAGCGGTCAAACTCAGAGCAGTTTTGACGTACTCCTCAGCTACCGATCACTTACGGTGAAGGCTTGAGCAAACTGATTTCGATCCCCCTCTGTTGCTCACCTGCTCTGGTGCTCTGTTATTTTTTTTATCGCTCGCACTGCAAGCGACCTTCGGCAGATGTCGTAACGTTCGGTAGTTATAACGTAAAGATTAATTAACAGAGCAACGGAGCACCAGAGGGTGTGTAGTAAAAAGAAGGTTAACTCGAATGTTCCAGCCAGAAATCAAGCAAACTCTGCAAGGTCGAATCCAGTTCAATCCGTGGCTTCCAACCAAATTCTTTCTGCACCTTCTGCGAACTCCCGTAGCTCTCCATTACCTCAATCGGTCGAACACGAGATTCATCAACCTCAATCTCAACCTCTACGCCACCCATTTCAACAAGCTTCTTCAGAACATCGCCAACGCTTGTACTCTTCCCGGAACAGAGATTGTATACGTCACCTCTTTTGCCATTCAGCAATACCTCACGGTATCCACGAATAATATCCGAGACATCGCTAAAATCCCGTTTCGCTTCAAGATTCCCTACCTGAATTTTAGGCGTCGCTTTCCCGAGCTTGATTTCCGCTACTTGTTTCGCAAAGCCAGAAACGGAAAATTTTTCGCTCTGCCCTGGACCAATGTGTGGGAACGGACGCACACGAAGCGCATGGATACCTTCATGGAACGCGTACTTGAAGGCCGCGAGGTCTGCAGCAGCCTTCGATATCCCATAGGTATTCACTGGTCGGAGCACCGCACTTTCAACGAGCGGAAGGCTCCCCGGTTTCGGATCACCATAAACTTCCGAGGAACTGACATAAAGGAACCTCGAATCTTTCGAGACCTTACTCACAGCGTCGAGGACATGTATGGCTCCCATGGTGTTTACTTGGAAGGCAGTTCCGAAATCACTTTCAACCTCTGGGATAAAGGTGAGCGCAGCGAGATGGTAAATGGCATCCGGCTTGAGTAACGCCACGAGATCGCCCACTGCTTTCGCATCGGTTATATCGAGTGCAAGCGATTGAGCACTCTTCGGAAGAGCGGGTTTCAGTTGATCGAGCGTCTCTTTTTCTCGCGGGAGGTAGGTAAGCGCCACATCGTCGCCACAGCTCACCAGATGGTGTGCAAGATGACGACCGACAAAACCATGACCACCGATGATGAGTACCCTCATGTTCGCACCATTATCTCCGAAGCCCGAGACTTTCGTAACGAGAGATGTCTGCGTCTACCATCATTTTCACCAGTTCGGAAAATCCTACCTCCGGCTCCCAACCAAGTTTCGCTTTTGCTCTCCTTGGGTCGCCGACAAGCTGATCGACCTCTGCCGGCCGGATAAACCGAGGGTCCGTAACCACGTATTTTTCAAAATTGAACCCAACATGCGCGAATGCCTCTGCCACTAAGTCTCGAACCGTATGTGTTTTTCCTGTCGCGATTACAAAATCCTCAGGTGTCGGCTGTTGGAGCATCTGCCACATCGCCTTCACATAATCGCCGGCAAACCCCCAATCTCGCGCCGCTTCTAGATTGCCCATCCGTAACTCACGCGCAAGCCCAAGTTTAATTCGCGCTACCCCATCAGTTACCTTACGAGTCACAAACTCAAGCCCTCGCCGTGGTGATTCATGATTGAACAGAATTCCCGACACGGCAAATAGCCCGTAACTCTCGCGATAGTTTACTGTAATATAGTGTCCGTAGCACTTCGCCACACCGTAGGGCGACCGCGGATAAAACGGAGTATCTTCGTTCTGCGGACTTTCTCGGACAAGCCCGTACATCTCCGAGCTTGAGGCCTGGTAAAAACGAATGCTCGGATCCACGAGCCGTACCGCTTCAAGCATTCGCGTCACACCAAGTGCAGTGAATTCCCCGGTGAGCACCGGCTGCTCCCAGCTGGTCGGTACAAAACTCTGTGCTGCAAGGTTATATATCTCCAATGGAGCAACGTCTCTTATCAGATGAATGAGAGAGAATTGGTCGAGCAAATCACCTTGCCGGAGCTCAATCTTCTCGCGCAAATGCTGAATCCGTTCGAAATTCTCGCTCGATGAGCGTCGTACCATACCAACAACATGGTAGCCTCGCCCAAGGAGAAACTCGGCCAAGTAAGAGCCATCTTGCCCCGTAATTCCCGTAATAAGTGCGACTTTTTTCTTCACGTTTCCGATTCCTCTCACTTCTGACCGGACTGACAACCCAATTGCAACGGAACTCCCCTCGAGCCCCCGCCGCTCTAACTCAGCACCGGAGCTCGATTTTTTGCATCGGACCGGTTTTGCTGGATAGTTCGTCGTTTGCCTACAAACTCTACCTCGTTAGGGAGTGAATGAAAACTGCAGGTCAGAGGAGCTCCGTCCGCCCCTGTGCTTTCAAGTAGTCAGTCACCTTTTTCACTTCTTGCGATCGCTTACGGTCACAGATCAAGAGCGCATCGTCGGTTTCAATAACTACTATGTCCGCCACTCCGACCATTGCCACAAATTTTTTATTCTTCGCTTGCACAGCACAGCGCGTACTGTCGATGAACACGCCATCTCCTTGAATCACATTTGAGTCCGCTTTGCTACCAAGCTCTTGCTCTCGGTCGAGTTCGTCGGCCCAGGAGGACCAAGACCCAACGTCGCTCCAACCCAAATTTTCCGTACAAAACACAGCAACGTTCTCGGCACGTTCCATCACTCCGTAATCAATGGAGATACTTGGCAGTTCGGAAAATACCTTCGCAAAGGTTGACCCATCGTTACTCTCAATCGCAGAATGCAAACTAAGGATCCCGCGGTACAGCTCAGGGAGATGCACGCGAATTGCCTCAAGGAGCACGCGCGGGCGCACGATGAACATCCCACTGTTCCAAAAATACTGTCCTGATGCAACAAGCTCTTTTGCTACAGAATATTCCGGCTTTTCAACAAAACGGGTTGCACGGAAAGCGCTGAGCTGAGACGACCTCCGATCACCAACTGGCGCGCCTCGCTCAATGTATCCGTACCCGGTCTCTACACGGTCTGGCGTAATCCCGATGGTAACGAGAAGCTCCGTACTCCGCGCCAGCTCAATTGCCTCTGTAATACATTCGCTAAATGCTCTCTCGTTTCGGATCACCTGGTCCGCAGGGACACAAACGATCGGCTCATCGCCACAGGCGTCCGCGATCACTTTTGCAGCGAGCCCGAGGCAAGGTGCCGTATTTCGAGGCACTGGTTCAGTAATAATTGTTACATTGGGAAGCTGTTTGCGCGCGAGTTCTAGGTGATCGCCCGATGTTACCACGATCACTGGTGTCGTTTCCGAGAGTAAGCGCAAACGTTTCACTGACTGTTGAATGAGCGTTTCAGTGCCACCGGTGAGCGGGAGATATTGCTTCGGCCGGTGTGAGCGGCTCACTGGCCAGAACCTGGTACCGTGTCCACCAGCCATCACTACGCCTACGGCGCTCGCGTTTCGCGGCAACTCTCCCCAGATGAATTGCTTCATACAAGGCCGAGTTGCCTCAGGTGTTGCGCAATCCCCTCCTTCCATGACAAGCACGGTCGTCCGAGGAATTGCTCAATCTTTGAAAGATCGAGCGTAGAATACGGTGGTCGTGGTGCCGGCCGACCAAGTTCTTCGGTAGATTGAGGAAGTACTCGAACATCCATTTTTGCTTGCGAGAAAATCTCTGCGGCAAAGTCAAACCAACTGATGTCGCCCCGTGAGGTCACGTGGTAAATACCTCGCGCGTTGCGTTCGATGAGTTGCACGAGGACTTGCGCTAAGAATCCCGACCAGGTCGGGGAGCCCACCTGATCGTTTACTACTTTCAGTTCCTTTTTATCTTTCCCAACGCGAAGCATCGTCGCAACGAAGTTGGGGCCGTGCTGCCCATGGAGCCAAGCGGTTCGAACCATTAAGGCGTTCTCGCCGAGAGCTTCGAGAACGAGCTCTTCGCCATAACGCTTACTTGCTCCGTACACCCCACAGGGTGCTGGCAGATCATCCTCGCGGTAGGGCGCACGTCGTTCACCGTGGCTCCCTCTCCCGCCAAAAACATAATCGGTTGATAGGTGAAGTAAGGCACTTCCAGAAACCTCGGCGGCCCGTGCGAGATTTCCTGCCCCAGAGCCATTGACGAGGAATGCTAGCTCACGCTGGGATTCTGCGTCGTCAACCTTGGTGTAGGCGGCACAGTTTATAATCCAGTGCGGGCGAAATTCTGTCACCGCATCCTTCACCTGCTGATAATCGGTGATGTCTAAGCGGAAGAGCGACAGGCCGTGACGTTCCGCGGGGAGATAATCTGTTGCTAGTATCTCTGCTTCTCGAGAGACTAACTCAGGGAGGAGATCCCCCGCGAGCATTCCACTCGCACCGGTCACGAGAATTTTCTTCCCCTGAAGCGTTCCCATATGCTGTTACTCCTTTAGCGAGTGAGAGCGGCTAAACGATCGCCATAGTAGAGTTCATAGAAGCTTTGGTACTCGCCACTCTTCACCTCCATCCACCACTTTCGGTTCTCACAGTACCACTTCACCGTTTCCGCCAAGCCTTTGGGGAATTTCACTTGCGGTTCCCAACCAAATTCCCGATGCATCTTTGAATAATCAACGGCATAGCGTCGATCGTGCCCCTTTCGATCTTCAACCATGCGGATTAATTGCTTTGGTTTTTGAAGGACCTCGAGAATTGCGTGTGCCGTATCAATATTCTCTTTCTCAGACTCTGGTGCGCCGCCAATGTTATATACCTCCCCCGCTTTCCCATCACAGAGAATGCACCAGAGGGCGGCCGAGTGATCATCGACATGGAGCCAACTACGAATATTCTTCCCGTCGCCATAGAGCGGGAGTGGCTTATCTTCCAGAGCGTTCGTCACAAACAGTGGAATGAACTTTTCGGGGAATTGGTATGGACCATAATTATTAGAACAACGCGATACACAGACATGAAATCCATGCGTCACATAGGTGGCAAGAGCGAGCAGATCTCCGGCTGCCTTTGAAGCAGAGTACGGACTGCTCGGTTTCAGCGGCGAATCTTCGGTGAATCGGCCTGTAGGGCCAAGTGAACCATAGACTTCATCGGTTGATACTTGAAGGAAGCGTTCTACTCCAGCCCGGCGACTCTCTTCTAAGAGAATCTGAGTTCCTTCCACATTTGTTCTCACAAACTCAAGTGGCCCGAGAATGGAACGGTCGACATGACTCTCGGCTGCAAAATTGACGACAAATTCAATTTTTTCTTCAAGGAGAACAGATCTCACCAATTCCGCGTCACGAATGTCTCCACGAACGAAGCGAAAACTCTCGGTTCGCTCAAGTCCCTGCAGGTTAGCAAGGTTCCCCGCGTAGGTGAGCGCATCGAGCACGACCAAACGATGCCGTTGCTCATTATGAGTGGAACGGTTGAGCAGCCAGTGGACAAAGTTCGAGCCTATGAAGCCGGCTCCGCCAGTAATCAGCATCCGCATGAACGACTTAACTCCTTACAACTTCGCGGCGTTTGCGCCGGTCTCTGCCACTAAATTGGTTGCGCGATGGAGCGATGGAAAAGTACCTGCGTCAGTCCACCAGCCCTCAAGAATTTCATAACTCAACTCACCTTTCCTCAGGTACATGTTGTTTACGTCGGTAATTTCTAACTCCCCGCGGTTTGAAGGCGTTAGCTTCCGGATCATATCAAACACTTGACCGTCGTAGAAATATATCCCGGTAACGGCTAAGTTCGACTTCGGGGTCTTGGGTTTTTCCACTATATTCACCACTTTACCGTTCATCACCTCGGCGACGCCGAACCGATGCGCATCGGGAACTTCCTTGAGCAGAATTTTACCGCCACTCGGTTGCGCATCGTAACGCACCTTCGCCTCGCGGATATTCCCCTGAATGAGATTGTCTCCGAGGATGACACACATCTTCTCCGCGCCAACGAAGTACTCTGCAAGGGAGAGCGCATCCGCTATCCCACCCTCACCCTCCTGGTAGGTATAATTGAGGTGCTTCAGTCCGAAGGTGTGTCCGTTGCCAAGCAACTTCAAAAAGTCGCCTGCAAACTGTCCCCCGGTAACAATGAGAATATCAGAAATCCCTGCATCGATAAGTGTCTGCAGTGGATAGAAAATCATTGGCTTATCGTACACTGGGAGCAGATGCTTATTGGTGACTAATGTGCACGGGTGCAGCCTCGTGCCCAACCCACCCGCGAGTATGACGCCTTTCATAATGCTGTCCTCCTCCTAAGTCTTATTGATTGGCATTTTCCTCATCAAAAGTGAAGAATCGTTGCGTTAATTCCCCCAGCCCGACGAGTGTTAAGGTAAAGGTGAATCTAGTCTCATTGGGATTTACCTGGTCGGTGAGGTTCAGATCGAAGACCCAGCATTTGCAGGCGCTATAGAAACGGACTGCGGCTCGGTTCTCGATAAATTTCCCCGTGAGATCGTTATACCGCCCGTAATACCCGACGCGCACCCCATCACGGACTGAAAACTCGACACCCGACTCGAGCTGTCTCACTTCATCCTCTACGTACTGGAGGTTGGTCGCGACCCGGTCACCGCGTTTATTATTCACCGAGGTTCCTAGCCGATAGGAGCGGAATTCCTGTTCGTCAGCATCGAAGTCTGTTTGCCAATCGAAATTGAGATACTCGTTCGGACGAAATACAAGTTCTGCATCGATATCCGAGAAACGTTCTTCATCGCTCGCGACCTCACCAATTAAGTCATAACTCTGGGTCAGACTGAAGGTTGCAACCTCGAGCACCCCCGCGCTCGACAACGCACGAAATGCCTGCCCGCCAACTCCTCCGTAGCCCAATCCGAAGAGGTCTTCGATCGCACCTGAGGCGAGGAGCGGGGAGACGTCCTCGAGCTCGGGTGTAATCTCTTCGACATCGTAGAGATAGGCATTTCGCCGCTCGAAGCGCCCAAGTAATGACTGAACCACTCCGTAGGTAAGCACTCGACGCTCGGCGAGCCGATCCTCTGAATCAAATTGAGGATTGTCGCTCTGGTCTACATCGGGGGTGAGATGGAAATTTACGAACGGTTCAATTGTATGTTTGACCCGCACGAGTTCGTCATAACGCGATTGCACACCAAGGTCGACCAAACGTTTAAAGAGATTGTCCTCTTCGAGTGAAAATACTCGCTCAAGAACTGTTGCGCCGGAGAGATTATAGCTTGGAACGAGGCGATTCGATGAGCTATCGGGGAGTGTCGAGGGAGTCGCATTCGAATCTGTTGATTGAGTCGAAGTTTCGATCTCTTCGGTAGTATACGCTGTTCCCCGAGCTCCCACTTCAGCTTCAAGATCAAAATAATTCCGATAATGAAATGGGATCGTAAGTCGCTCCTGGAGTTCATTCCTCGTCCCCCGGTAGAGCGCTTTACGGTAGAAGACGGTGCTATCAAGCTCGTCCGAGAGCACGAATTTGAGCCAGCTCGCACTATGGGGGAACGGGCGGAAGCGATGGATTCCTTCCACGGTGAGCTTCGGGAGCCGTTGGAAGACGAGATCGTCGCTATCGAAGAGGTCACTATTTTTCGTAAGCGCCTGACTATATTCCGTCGCAAGCTCAGCAGCGAACGTGTCAAACAGAGTAGTCCGCGCCACACCTCGCGAAGTAACGTACCGGGCATCTGCCGGCGCTATGCGTTCATTTTCGATCTCGCGCGGGAAGAGGTCATCACTCACATATCCGCCGTCAATGAGAATTTGAATCGGCAGATCTCCAACTTCGGTGTCCCAAATCTGCTCCCAATAGGCGCCGAGTCGATGCTCATCCGGTGTCTTATCGTCGAGATCGTCTACGTTTGTTCCGAGGAGATCGTCTCCACGTTTCGATTCGTCAAAATAAACAGCCCCGATCTGAACCGTATGATCTTCGGTGAAAACCTTGCGTAGTTCAGTGTCGATTCCAACCCTCGCTTCAGTCTCAATTTGAGGAATCAATGTCATATCCGTCGATTCATCCACAGCCCAAAAGAACGGCAACTGAAACTGAAACCCGGTTTTGTTACTGTTGCCGATTGTTGCTGGGAGGAGCCCGGTTTGTCGTTCACTCTTCACCGGAAAAATTAGATACGGAAGGTAGAACACTGGTTGCGAGAGCACTTCGAGCACAGTGCTCTTCGTTGTGCCATAGCCTTCGAGTGTAAATTCGGCGCGCTTCGCGTTTAACTTCCACGGCAAACAATCCCCCTCTCCAGGGCATTCGCAAGTAGTAAGCGTCGCACCATCAAGTGTAAAACTTAGCTCGCCGAGTTTTTCCGCACGCTCGGCCGTCATCAGATAATTCCCCTCTTCAAAGTAGATCTCTGCATCAGTGAGCGAGCCCGTTCGAGTTTTCAGATTGAATTCAGCTTGTTCGGCAACAATCTTCGCTGTTGGATCAGTGATTCGTACATCACGTTCGAGCGTTGCTGCACCGGTGACAGCGTTTAGATTTCCGCGCTCGGCTTCGACAATACCTACGCCGTACGAGATGACCAGCCCACCATCAGCGCGGAAGGTATTCGTAGCGGAGTCAAAATCAAGTAACGGTGCGCTAATATCAAATGGGGGACTTGTTCCGACGGTGCGCTCACGTTCCTCTCGCTTTCGCTCCTCTCGCTTTCGCGCTTCACGTTCGAGCTCGGTCTTCGTGCGATCTTCAAGGAAAACGCTATCCTCATCAGCACCTTGAGCTGTGAGCAGCGCGGGGAAGAAGAGAACTAGGAGTAGCAGCAACAGCAACCGAGCAATCACGAATCCTCACTGACGTGCGAGCAAGAGATCGAGCAGCACGGCGAGCGTCGCCTTTAGCTCCAATCGATTGACGATCACATCCACCATTCCGTGACTAAGGAGGAATTCAGAGCGTTGGAAACCCTCAGGCAGTTTCTTACGAATCGTTTGTTCAATCACTCGGGGCCCGGCAAAGCCAATGAGCGCCTTGGGCTCCGCGACGATGATATCACCTAACATTGCAAAGGATGCAGCAACACCACCAGTTGTCGGGTCAGTGAGGACAGAAATATAAGGCAGTTTCCGTTCAGCAAGTATGCGAAGCGCAGCTGACACTTTCGCCATCTGCATCAACGAGTATACTCCCTCTTGCATCCGAGCTCCGCCAGATGCAGAAACAATAATCACCGGGAGCATCTCTTGGGAGGCGAGTTCAACCATTCTTGTGAGTTTCTCTCCCGCCACAATTCCCATGCTTCCGCCCATGTAGAAGAAATCAAAAACTCCAAGAAAGACATTTCGCCCGTTTAACCGTGCGCGACCAATTCGTACTGCCTCGCTACTTCCACTGGATTTTTCGGCCCGCTTCATTCGCTCTCGATAGCGGATGGTGTCTTTAAAGCCGAGCGGATCGTTCGAACGTAGTGCGCTGTCTATCTCTTCAAACGATTGTCGATCACAGAGCAACTGAATTCGTTGTTCGACAGCAAGTCGAAAATGGTAGTTGCATTTCGGGCACACCATGAAATTGCGGCTGAGTTCTCGCGTGTAGATAATCTCAGCGCAACTGAGACACTTCGTCCATAGACCACCGGGGAGCTGTAGTTTTTCGCTCTCCTCTAGCGATGGCTTCGGCGCACGAACTCGAGAGAACCAAGCGCACACTGATGATCCGCTCCGCTGATACTCGGCAAAAAATCCGGTTAAATTACGCGTAAAACAGCTCAACTTAGCATAGCTTGCAATACGAGCGCGACAGTCCGTGTGAAGAGTGAGAGCTCTCGCAAGTAACTCGCGGTTATTTGTGTTCGCTCTTTCTTGACTGAACGAGGCGTGTTTGAGACGAATGAGATGGCAAACGACTAAGAGGAAAAGATGAAGTATGTCGATCAAGTGAAGCTCCGAGACCAACGGGTATTCATCCGAGCTGACTTGAACGTACCATTAAGCGAGAAAGGGGAGATCGCCGACGACACGAGAATAAAGGCTGTTCTCCCCACGCTCAATTATGTCCTTGAACAAGGGGGCAAGGTAATCCTCGCTTCTCATCTCGGTCGGCCTGAGAAAGGCTTTGAGGAAAAGTTTAGTTTGAAGCCTATTGCACGGCGTCTCGAACAGCTCCTCCAGCGCAAAGTGACAATGGCTCCCGATTGCATTGGTGATGAGGTGTCTCGCCTCGTTTCCGAACTCAAAAATGGAGAGATACTCCTCCTCGAGAATCTCCGCTTCCATGCCGAGGAGGAGAAGAATGATATTTCGTTTGCGAGCAAACTTGCTCGACTCTGTGATGTCTACGTGAATGACGCGTTTGCGACAGCCCATCGTGTTCACGCATCGACGGTTGGAATCACCGAATTTTGTAAGGAGAAGGTCGGGGGCTTTACGATTAAACAAGAACTGGAGTACTTCTCGAAAGCATTCGAGCAAGCGGAGCAACCGTTGTTAGTCATCTTCGGCGGTTCAAAAGTTTCCACCAAAATCAGCGCGGTAGAAAATGTCGCCCAAGCGGCTAATAAGCTTGTTATTGGCGGTGCAATGGCAAACACCTTTCTTGCAGCGATGGGCTACGACATCGGGAAATCACTCTACGAAGAAGAAGAGGTGGAGAACGCGCTCGCAATTAAAGCCTACGTCGAGGAGCAAGATTGCGAATTGCTGCTCCCAGTGGATGTCGTCGTCGCAACGGAACTGAAACCCGGAATTGAAACTGCCGTGGTTCCGGTGAGTGCAATTCCACCTGATTCCATGGCACTCGATATCGGACCGCAAACCATCGAACTCTATACGAAAGCTATTGCCGATGCCCGCACAATTATTTGGAACGGCCCGCTCGGCGCATTTGAAGTGAAAGGTTTCGAGCAGGGTACATTTGCGATTATCGACGCCCTCACCCGCTCAACAGCGCTCCGTGTGGTGGGTGGAGGGGATACAGACTATGCGTTACAGCAGTGTAATGCACTTTCGAAGATGAGTTACGTCTCAACGGCTGGCGGCGCATTCCTCGCACTCCTCGAGGGTGAAACGCTACCGGCAGTCGAGGCTCTTGAGGGAGCAGTCTAAATCAAACAGCTTCGGCCTATTTCCCGGTTCAAGTGCCACCTTTCCTAACTCCTTGAAACTGTTGTGTTTTCTCTCCGCGTCCAATTTTGTCCATTTTGCTTCAAAAAAAGCTCAAGTTTTTTCGGGTACTAGCCGTTCAGATCCCTCAGGTTCAAAGATGTCGCACATTTTTGAACGAATTGCCGAATGAAGTGAGGAGAGTAGATACAATGGCCGAGAACATCATTAAAGCTTCCGAGGAGTACGCTGGAAGCGATCTTCAGGTTGAGCCGAAGACACGACGCCCGAGACGGGTCACCACCTTGAAACTCCAATGGTTGGCTGAACAAGTTCGAAAGAGCGCTCGAATTAAGGCGGAGGTCGAAGCAGGAACCTACCACGTTGATAGCCGAAGAGTCGCGCGCGCAATCCTCAATCGAATCGAAGACTAGTTAGCGCTCTTCTTCTTCTGAACCACGAAATAGGGATGCGGCTGGCCGTCTTTGAAATCGTAGTATGAACTCACCCGCGCATCGCCAATGATCGGATCAGCCCCAGAGGCCGGCCCATTCTTCGTTAACGCTTCCCATTCGAAGTCACGAACCGAAACCTCCGCATCATCGCTTCGTTGCGGCGCGATCGAGCTCAAGTCTGGAGCCTCACCTAAGCGGTAACGCGGTGCCTCTTCCTCAGCGATGCCGACTCGGCTCGGGAGAGTGCCCACGAGGACAGTGACGAGCGCAGCGCTAAAATAGACTAAAAACGCCTGTTTTGAACACATCCTAGGACTCGCTCCTATTCTGCTGTAACTGGTACCGTTATGGAAGTTTAATCCGAAACGGTCTCCTGTCATACCCTCAGATTGCTACCTAGTTCAGCAATTCTAAAAATGTTCAAAGTAGCTTC